>Ga0209353_10000340_pt1 | contig 28881 bp, 6 predicted proteins | sample LauGreSpBDMM15SD_2_FD_187561 | JGI IMG/M metagenome (GOLD analysis project Ga0209353, IMG submission 187561) | Freshwater lake microbial communities from Lake Michigan, USA - Sp13.BD.MM15.SD (SPAdes) (version 2) | ecosystem: Environmental > Aquatic > Freshwater > Lake | place: Lake Michigan, USA... | reverse complement strand
GTCAAAATCTGCAGGGCCCTGCATTAAAAACTGCAGCGGATTCCCAGGGAACACCAGTAAATGCAACTGAATTAAAAGCTGCAGGTTATGATGCAACTGAATTAAAAGCTGCAGTATATACTGCAACCGAATTGAAAGATGCATCGTTTAATGCAACAGAATTGAAAACCGCATTGTTTACTGCAACCGAATTGAAAACCGCATTGTTTACTGCAACTGAATTGAAAGATGCATCGTTTAATGCGACGGAATTGAAAACCGCATTGTTTACTGCAACTGAATTGAAAGATGCATCGTTTAATGCGACGGAATTGAAAACCGCATTGTTTACTGCAACTGAGTTGAAAGATGCGTCGTTTACTGCAACAGAATTGAAAACCGCATTGTTTACTGCAACAGAATTGAAAGATGCGTCGTTTAATTTAATCCAGTTGAAAGATGCGTCGTTTAATGCAACAGAATTGAAAGAAGCATTGTTTACTGCAACTGAGTTGAAAGATGCATCGTTTAATGCAACAGAATTGAAAACCGCATTGTTTACTGCAACAGAATTGAAAGAAGCATTGTTTAACGCAACAGAATTGAAAACCGCATTGTTTAATGCAACTGAATTAAAAGATGCATTGTTTAATGCAACTGAATTGAAAGAAGCATTGTTTACTGCAACAGAATTGAAAACCGCATTGTTTAACGCAACAGAATTGAAAGATGCATCGTTTAACGCAACAGAATTGAAAGAAGCATTGTTTACTGCGACGGAATTGAAAACCGCATTGTTTACTGCAACAGAATTAAAAGATGCATTGTTTAATGCAACAGAATTGAAAGAAGCATTGTTTAACGCAACAGAATTAAAAGATGCATTGTTTAATGCAACAGAATTGAAAGAAGCATTGTTTAACGCAACAGAATTGAAAGAAGCATTGTTTACTGCAACTGAATTAAAAGATGCATTGTTTACTGCAACCGAATTGAAAGATGCATTGTTTAACGCAACAGAATTGAAAACCGCATTGTTTACTGCGACGGAATTGAAAGAAGCATTGTTTACTGCAACTGAGTTGAAAGATGCATCGTTTAATGCAACAGAATTGAAAGATGCATCGTTTAATGCAACAGAATTGAAAGAAGCATTGTTTACTGCGACGGAATTGAAAGATGCATCGTTTAATGCAACCCAATTGAAAGATGCATCATTTAACGCAACAGAATTGAAAGAAGCATTGTTTACTGCGACGGAATTGAAAACCGCATTGTTTAATGCAACCCAATTGAAAGATGCATCATTTAACGCAACAGAATTGAAAGAAGCATTGTTTACTGCGACGGAATTGAAAACCGCATTGTTTAATGCAACTGAATTAAAAGATGCATTGTTTAATGCAACTGAATTGAAAGAAGCATTGTTTACTGCAACAGAATTGAAAACCGCATTGTTTACTGCACCTGAATTAAAAGATGCATCGTTTAACGCAATCCAATTGAAAGATGCATTGTTTACTGCAACAGAATTGAAAGAAGCATTGTTTACTGCAACTGAATTGAAAGATGCATCGTTTAATGCAACTGAGTTGAAAGAAGCATTGTTTAATGCAACAGAATTGAAAGAAGCATTGTTTACTGCAACGGAATTGAAAGATGCATTGTTTACTGCAACTCAATTGAAAGAAGCATTGTTTAATGCAACAGAATTGAAAACCGCATTGTTTACTGCGACGGAATTGAAAGATGCATCGTTTAATGCAACTGAGTTGAAAGATGCGTCGTTTAATGCAATAGAATTGAAAGAAGCATTGTTTACTGCGACGGAATTGAAAGATGCATCGTTTAATGCAACCCAATTGAAAGATGCATTGTTTACTGCGACGGAATTGAAAGATGCATTGTTTACTGCAACAGAATTGAAAGATGCATTGTTTACTGCAACCGAATTGAAAACCGCATTGTTTACTGTAACAGAATTAGAAGCTGTAGGGTTTACTGCAGCCGACTTGGATTATGGAATATTCATGGATCCAACACCACTATCATTCGTTAATAATACGCTGATAATCACTGACCGAATTGATGCAAACGATACAGATGCAGTTTCATTTGAACTTACTGCTGGAAATAAATTATACCCGTTTGGTGTAACTAGTTTTAGTGGAACTGGAATCGTTACGTATACATTAGATATATCGGGCGGTGCCAATGTCATAACAGGAACATTCAACGCATCTAACGTTGACCTTTTGGAGGGAACACCGGTCACTGCATCTGGAAATACCACGTATATTTTGACATTGACGTCCAATGCCGCAATCACATATACTATTGTTGCAGGTATACTTATTTCGCCAACGAATATTACATTGAGTAATAATTCAGTGAATGAATTACAGCCGATTGGTAAGACGATTGGTACATTATCATGCGACAATCCAAATAATGCGTTTATTGCATATTCCGTGAGTGATACAACTCGGTTCAGCATTACCGGATCCACGTTGAAAACGAATGTTATATTTGATTATGAGACTACTTCCAGTTATGTGGTCACAATTACAGCGTCTATCGGCGGATTGACATCATCGAGTTCGAAGACAATAACTGTGATAAATATTTTAGGCGAAGCCGCCGAATTGCGCCGTCAAAATCTGCAGGGCCCTGCATTAAAAACTGCAGCGGATTCCCAGGGAACACCAGTAAATGCAACTGAATTAAAAGCTGCAGGTTATGATGCAACTGAATTAAAAGCTGCAGTATATACTGCAACTGAATTGAAAGATGCATCGTTTAATGCAACCGAATTGAAAGATGCATCGTTTAATGCAACAGAATTGAAAGATGCATCGTTTAATGCAACAGAATTGAAAGATGCATCGTTTAATGCAACAGAATTGAAAGATGCATCGTTTAATGCAACCCAATTGAAAACCGCATTGTTTACTGCAACCGAATTGAAAGATGCATCGTTTAATGCAACTGAGTTGAAAGATGCGTCGTTTACTGCAACAGAATTGAAAACCGCATTGTTTACTGCAACAGAATTGAAAACAGTCGGGTTTACTGCAACAGAATTGAAAACCGCATTGTTTACTGCGACGGAATTGAAAGATGCATCATTTAATGCAACTGAATTGAAAGAAGCATTGTTTACTGCAACTCAATTGAAAGATGCATCGTTTAATGCAACAGAATTGAAAGATGCATCGTTTAATGCAACAGAATTGAAAGAAGCATTGTTTACCGCAGCCCAATTGAAAGATGCATTGTTTACTGCAACCGAATTGAACGATGCTGCGTATACCGCAACAGATTTGAGATTCGGCGGGTTTACGTTAGCCCAGTTGATAACTGGCGGTTTTACTGCAACTGAATTGAACGAGGCCGCGTATACAGCAGCAGAATTGAAAACAGTCGGGTTTACGTTAGACCAGTTGATAACCGGCGGTTATAGTGCGGCGAATTTGAAAGAAGCAGAGTATACTGTAGCCGATTTGACAGCGAAGGGATTTTCGTTAGCATTACTGAAAGATGGCGGGTATACAGCAGCAGAAATGAAATCGAGTTTTTCGTTAGACTTATTGATTGCTGGACAGTATAATGCGACGGAATTAAGAGATGCCGCGTTTACCGTGGCAGAATTGACGGCGAAAGATTTTACGTTGGCACAATTGAAAACTGGCGGGTATACAGCAGCAGAAATGAAATCGAGTTTTTCGTTAGACCTGTTGGTTTCTGGCGGTTATAATGCAACGGAATTGAAAGCCGCGGCGTATACCGTGGCAGATTTGGCATCGAGGGGGTTTTTGTTGGAACAATTGAAAACTGGTGGTTATAGTGTACCAGAAATGATATCGAAGTTTTCATTTGCACAGTTGAAAACCGGCGGGTATACAGCTCTTGAAATGAAATCGAGTTTTTCGTTAAACGCACTTATAACTGGCGGGTATAATGCTACGGAATTGAAAGCGGCGGCGTATACTGCAGCCGAATTGAAGTCGAGGTTTACGCTCGCACAATTGAAAACCGGCGGATATACAGCTCTTGAAATGAAAGATGCGAATTTTTCGGTAGCACAGTTGAAAGCGGGCGGGTATACAGTAGCTGAAATGACATCGAGTTATACGTTGGCAGAGTTGAAAGCTGGCGGTTATACTGCTGCAGAACTGAGTTCCAGCTATACATTAACTCAGTTGATAGATGCCGGATATACTGCAGCGGAATTGAAAGCGGCGGGGTATAGTGTTGCGGATTTAAAGACGCGGTTTACGATCGCCCAGTTAAAAACAGGCGGTTACAGTGCGGCTGAAATGAAAGCTGCGAGCTTTTTGTTAGGCGAACTGATAGATAATGGTTATAGTGCAGTGGAATTGAAAGCTGCTGCATATACGGTTGCGGATTTGACATCGAGGTTTACGTTCGCAGAATTGAAAGCTGGCGGGTACAGTGCAACCGAAATGAAATCCAGCTATACGTTAGCCCAATTAATCGATGGCGGTTATACTACAACGGAGTTGAAAGCCGCGGAATACACTGTAGCGGAATTGAAATCGGCGGGGGTTTCATTCGCACAGTTGAAAGCCAGCGGATATACACCGGCAGAAATGACACCGAGTTATACGTTCGCCGAGTTGAAAGATGGCGGTTACAGTGCTGTTGAAATGAAAGCGTCGAGTTATACGTTAGACCAGTTGATCGCAGGTGGTTATAATGCAGCGGAATTGAAATCTGCATCGTATAGTGTAGCAGAATTGGCAGAGAAGGGTTTTACGTTTGCCACATTGAAAACGGTCGGGTATACGGCAACTGAAATGGACGCTGTTTATTCGTTAGATCAGTTGATAGGAGGTGGTTATACTGCAGCGGAATTGAAATCTGCATCGTATAGTGTAGCAGATTTAACCGCAAAAGGGTTTTCATTTGCAGCGTTAAAAGAAGGCGGTTATACAGCTCTTCAAATGGACGCTGTATATACGTTAGACGAATTGATCAGTGGTGGGTATAATGCAGTGGAATTAAGAGCAGCAGCGTATAGTGTAACAGATTTGGCCGGGAAGGGGTTTACATTAGCGACGTTGAAGTCGGGCGGGTATACTGTAGCTGAAATGACCCCGACTTTTTCGTTGGCAGACCTGAAAACTGGCGGTTATACTGCAGCTCAAATGACACCGACTTTTTCGTTAACACTCCTGAAAGATGGCGGATATACCGCGGCGGAATTGAGGAATGCTAACTTTACTGCAGCTCAAATGAATGATGCCGGATTCACACTTGATCAACTGAAAACTGGCGGGTATACCGCAGCTCAAATGACACCGACTTTTTCGTTAACACTCCTGAAAGATGGCGGATATACCGCGGCGGAATTTAGGGATTCTAACTTTACTGCAACACAGTTGAATGATGCAGGCTTCACACTTGATCAACTGAAAACTGGCGGGTATACCGCAGCTCAAATGACACCAACTTTTTCGTTGGCACTCCTGAAAGATGGCGGATATACTGCAGCGGAATTTAGAGATTCTAACTTTACTGCAACACAATTGAATGATGCTGGATTCACACTTGATCAACTGAAAACTGGCGGGTATACCGCAGCTCAAATGACACCGACTTTTTCGTTGGCACTCCTGAAAGATGGCGGATATACTGCAGCGGAATTTAGGGATTCTAACTTTACTGCAGCACAATTGAAGATTGCTAACTTTACGATTGATGAACTGAAAACGGGCGGTTATAGTGCGGCTCAAATGAAAGTTGCGGAGTATAATGCGACCGAATTAAAAACAGCCGGGTATACTGTGACTCAAATGAAAGAGGCGCTTTATAGTGCCACTGAATTAAACAATGCTGGCTATACGTCATTGCAATTAGTTGATGGCGGGTTTAATGCGGCGAGCTTAATCACAGTGGGAATTGTACCCGACTGGAATGTGTTTGAGAATGCGAATTGTATTACCACGTCATATATTCAGGATTTTGTGGATGTGAGTGGGTCCATTATTTTGCGCGAAAATGCGAATTTGTATGTAAACGGCAATGTGGAGATTGGCGGGGATTTATTATTAAACCGTCTGGTCGTGGCAGGAGACGCAAATTTAAATCGTAGCATTTTCGTGGGCGGCGATATGTCCATGAACGGCAAAGTTGTCATACGCGGCGACATATCCATGAACGGCAACGTTACCAAATGCAGCTTTAATAATAATTCCATATCCAAATCCGCATTTGCAGGTGCGGTGCCAGAGGGTCCAAATTATACGACCACAAAAATCGTATATGACCAAAAGTTCCAATCTAATGACGACGTATCGATGAACGGCCTAACTGTCGCCGCAAATAACGTCAAAGTGAGCGGCAACATTGTATTTGGTGACGGAACCGTGATGAATACATACGACAATAATATTTTGACTGCAAGTCCAAAGGTATTCAACGCATCCACATTCACCAGCCTAGACATATGTGGTAATTTAGTTGCAGGCAGTTACGCAACATCGTCTGATTACCGAATTAAAACCAATATAGTCGAGTTGGATGAAACGTACAATGTGGACAAACTGCGCCCCGTCAAATACTATCAAACACAGATCAACCGCGAGAAATACGGGCTCATTGCGCACGAACTACAGGAACATTATCCGGATTTGGTGGTGGGCGAAAAAGACGGTAGTGAATTACAACGTATTAATTATATGGGGGTGATCGCAATATTAATAAACGATATTAAACGGTTGAAACTCGAATTAACGGAAATAGAAACCAACGTCGTTATTGGGTAGATGTAGACGCATTGATTTAACCGAATTAGAAAACGATGCGTTGCATTGACATTATCGGGGTTACCATCATTTAATGGTAACGTCAGCCTTAATGAAAATAAAACTATATAATTTATAACAACCGAATTCTAAATCGGTTGTTATAAATTATGATTTAGTCAATTATATCAAACGTCGATAGGGATAAATAATATAGAACATTGTTAGGTTGTATGATAATCATAGCTAAAATATGAAAGTGAATAACGAAAATACTATATTAAACCATTGAATATTTATAATGGAAACGCTATTATAAATATTCAAGAATTGAAATGGCAACTGTTACCAATAAATCAATCGTTAACCGAAATTATGTGATTGAATAATTTTGCAGATTTATTATCGACTATTATTATATAACGATGTCAGTGTACACATTCACGGTTGACACTATTACGTGGAACTACACGTTAGATGCAAGTAATAATGCATCAATTGGTACTGGGGGTAGTTCTGGTGCCACAACTTTAGGTGGAAATCTAAGTGGAGCAATAATCATTCCTTCTGTATTAAATGGTTATACAGTGACAAAAATTGGTGGAGGAGCTTTCAGCAATTGCGCTAATTTAACATCAGTGGTCATTCCTAATTCGGTCGTTACGATTGGTGATTCTGCTTTCGCCAGCTGCACTTTAAGGTCAGTTACGATTCCTAACTCGGTCGTTAGTATTGGTTTTCGTTCTTTCTACGAGTGCAGGTCTTTAACGTCAGTGACGTTTGGCAACTCGCTCGTCTCGATTGGCCCGTGGGCTTTCCTCACTTGCGATGCTTTAAGAACAATTACGATTCCTGACTCGGTAACGTCTATTGGTAATACTGCTTTCAAAGGTTGCGGTGCTTTAACATCAGCGACGCTTAGTAACTCGATCGTGAGTATTGAAAGTTCGACTTTCCAGGATTGCGGAAATTTAACGTCCATAACCATTCCTGATTTAGTGAAGAGGATTGAAGATACAGCTTTATTCAATTGCCCGAATTTAGTGCGCGTAAAAATTCCTGATTCAGTTACGTCGATTGCAGGTAATAGTTTCCAGTTATCTTCTCAAAATCTTTTTGTCTTAATGAATACAAAAACAATTAGCGGAACTCTTTACACTTCCCCGAGTACTAATGACATATCGTTTTTTGGAAATGGTAGTGTAACATTGCGTCTTCCAACGCCTGTCATCACTATAACATCCACAACCGCTGGTGTTACAAGTGGTTCAACTACCACTAATTCAACCATAGAATTAACATTCACTTCATCTGTCGTAATAAGTAATTTTGTGGCAGAAGATATTTTTGTTACTAGAGGCAGTTTAACTAATTTTGCTGGAAGCGGTTCTGTTTATACAGCCACATTTACTCCAAGCGGTCCGGGTGCATGTGCAATTCGTGCTGGAGTAAATAATTTTAACGCCAATTCAAAATTCGACGCTGATTCGAACACATTTACTTTTACTTTTGATAGCGATCCGCCTACCATGACTATACCATCAACATTATACACATCCACAGTTGGCAGCATTACGTGGAACTACTCGTTAGATGCAAGTAATAATGCATCAATCGGTACTGGTGATTTTGTTCAGTCTGGCAATGCCACAACTTCAGGTGGAGGTCTAAGTGGAGCAATAATCATTCCTTCCGCATTAAATGGTTATCCCGTGACAATCATTGGTGATTTTGCTTTCATTAGTTGCCCGAGTTTAACGTCGGTTACGATTCCTGCATCGGTAACATCTATTGGCATTCATGCTTTCAGGGGTTGCACTGGTTTAAGGACATTCGCGATTCCTAACACAGTTAATTTTATAGGCATTGATGCTTTTCGCTCATGCAGTGGTTTAACGTCAGTGACGATAAGTAACTCGATGACGAGTATTAATGAGCGAGTTTTCAACCAATGCACTGGTTTAACAACAGTGACGCTTGGTAACTCGGTCGTTAGTATTGGGCTTGATGCTTTCCGCTCATGCAGAGGGTTAATATCAGTGACGATTCCTAATTCGGTCACGTCGATCGGTAGTGGTGCTTTCTACGAGTGCGAAAAGTTAACGTCAGTCACGATTGGTAACTCGTTGACGATTATTCGTACAGAAGCTTTCTACGGTTGCACGGGTTTACGTTCCATAAACATTCCTGATTCGGTGACGACAATTGAAGGTTCTGCTTTCTATGGAACTGCTGCATATATTGTTGTCTCAATGGATACAAAAACAATTGGCGGAACTACATACACTTCCCCGACTACTAATACCATAGCGTTTTTTGGAAATCCAAGCGTAACATTGATTAAAACCATATACACATACACAGTTGGCAGCATTACGTGGAGATACCAATTAGATGCAAGTAATAATGCATCAATTGGTATTGACATTATTGATTTTGGCGGTGCCACAACTTTGGGGTTTAATTTAAGTGGAGCAATAATCATTCCTTCTGCATTAAATGGTTATACAGTGGCAAGAATTAGCACAGGCGCTTTCTACAATTGCACTAATTTAACATCAGTGGTCATTCCTGACTCGATCGTGACGATTAGTAGCAGCGCTTTCAACAACTGCACCGGTTTAACGTCAGTTACGATTCCTAACTCGGTCGTAACGATTGAAGGTAGCGCTTTCTCCAGCTGCAGGGGTTTAACGTCAGTTACGATTCCTAACTCGGTCGTTAGTATTGGTTTTGGTGCTTTCCAACAGTGCAGGGGTTTAACGTCAGTGACGTTTGGCAACTCGCTCGTCTCGATTGGCCCGTGGGCTTTCCTCACTTGCGATGCTTTAAGAACAATTACGATTCCTGACTCGGTAACGTCTATTGGTAATACTGCTTTCAAAGGTTGCGGTGCTTTAACATCAGCGACGCTTAGTAACTCGATCGTGAGTATTGAAAGTTCGACTTTCCAGGATTGCGGAAATTTACCGTCCATAACCATTCCTAGTTTAGTGAAGAGGATTGAAGATACAGCTTTATTTAATTGCCCGAATTTAGTGCGCGTAAAAATTCCTGATTCAGTTACGTCGATTGCAGGTAATAGTTTCCAGTTATCTTCTCAAAATCTTGTTGTCGAAATGAATACACACACAATTAGCGGAACTCTTTACACTTCCCCGAGTACTAATGACATATCGTTTTTTGGAAATTCAAGTGTAACATTGGTTCTTCCATTATACACATTCACAGTTGGCAGTATTACGTGGAACTACACGTTAGATACAAGTAATAATGCAATAATTGGTACTGGTGCTAATGATAATGGCAATGCCACAACTTTAGGTGGAGGTCTAAGTGGAGCAATAACTATCCCTTCTGTATTAAATGGTTATACCGTGACAGGTATTGGTAGACGAGCTTTCGTTAATTGCAGTAGTTTAACATCAGTTACGATTCCTAACTCGCTCGTGACGATTGGTGATTTGGCTTTCGAGAATTGCACGCTTTTAGCGCGCATAAAAATTCCGGATTCGGTGACGTCGATTGCAGGTTCTACTTTCCAGGGCACTTCTTCAAATCTTTTTGCCCTAATGAATACAAGAACAATTGGCGGAACTACATACACTTCCCCGACTACTAATGACATAGCGTTTTTTGGAAATTCAAGTGTAACATTGCGTCTTCCAACGCCGGTCATGACTATAACATCCACAACCGCTGATGTTACCAGTGGTTCAACCACCACTAATGCAACTATAGAATTAACATTCACTTCCTCTAACTCAATAAGTAATTTTGTGGCAGGAGATATTATTGTTACTAGAGGCAGTTTAACTAATTTTGCTGGAAGTGGTTCTGTTTATACAGGCACGGTTACTCCAAGCGGTCCGGGTGTATGTACAATTCGTGTTGGAGAAAGTTATTTCGGCGCCGATTCAAAATTCGACGTTGGTTCAAACACATTTACTTTTACTTTTGATAGCGATCCACCTACCATGACTATAGCATCGCCAGTATACTCATTCACAGTTGGCAGTATTACGTGGAGATACTCGTTAGATGCAAGTAATAATGCAACAATTGGTAATGGTGATTTTTATCAGTCTGGCAATGCCACAACTTCACGCGGAGGTATAAGTGGAGCAATAATAATTCCTTCTGCATTAAATGGTTATCCCGTGACAACCATTGGTGATTTTGCTTTCATTAATTGCCTGAGATTAACATCGGTTACGATTCCTGCATCGGTGACATCTATTGGTCGTCAGGCTTTCAGGGATTGCACTGGTTTAACGTCATTCACGATTCCTAACACAGTTAATTTTATTGGCATTGAGGCTTTTCGCTCATGCAGTGGTTTAGCGTCAGTTACGATTAGTAACTCGGTAACGAGTATTAATCAGGGAGTTTTCAACAAATGTATTGGTTTAACATCAGTCACGATTGGTAACACGGTAACGTCTATTGGTACTGATGCTTTCCGCTCATGCAGCGGTTTAGCATCAGTGACGATTCCTGAATCGGTAACGTTGATTGGTAGCGGTTCTTTCTTCGATTGCGCATTGTTAGCGTCAGTCACGATTGGTAGCTCAGTCACATCTATTGGCATTCAGGCTTTCTACGGGTGCAGCGTTTTAACGTCCATAAACATTCCTTCTTCGGTCACGACGATTGACGGTTATGCTTTCTATGGAACTTCTGCAAATCTTATTGCCTCATTGGATACAAAAACAATTAGCGGAAATACATACACTTCCCCTACTACTAATGACATAGCATTTTTTGGAAATCCAAGTGTAACATTGCTTAGACCCGTATACACATTCACAGTTGGCAGCATTACGTGGCGATACACGTTAGATGCAAGTGATAATGCAACAATTGGTACTGGGAGTCGTTTTGGTACCACAACTTTAGGTGCAAATATAAGTGGAGCAATAATCATTCCTTCTGCATTAAATGGTTATACCGTCACAGGCATTAGTGCAGAAGCTTTCTCCGCTTGCGGTAGCTTAACATCAGTGGTCATTCCAGACTCTGTCATAATTATTGGTCAGTATGCTTTCTTCTTCTGCGGTGAGTTAACATCAGTTACGATTGGTAATTCGGTCGTGACGATTGGTGATAATGCTTTTTCCCTATCTGTTAAATTAAGAACAGTTACGATGGGTAGTTCGGTCGTGACGATTGGGGGTAATGCTTTCAACACCACTGCTTTAACAACAATTACGATGCCTAACACGGTCGTGTCTATTGGTAATTATGCTTTCAACAGTTGCACTGCTTTAACATCAGTTGTCATTCCTAACTCGGTCACACTTATTGGTACTCGGTTGTTCTACGGTTGCACTAGTTTAATATCAGCGACGCTTAGCAACTCGCTCGTGAATATTAGTGATTCCGCTTTCTACAATTGCACTAGTTTAACGTCCATAACCATTCCTGATTCAGTGAAGACTATTGAAGGTGACGCTTTCAACCAATGCAGGAATTTAGCGCGCGTAAAAATTCCTGATTCGGTGACGTCGATTGCGAGTAATTCTTTCTATGCCACTTCTACAAATCTTTTTGTCCTAATCAATACACGAACAATTAATGGAACTCTTTACACTTCCCCGAGTACTAATGACATAACGTTTTTTGGAAATCAAAGTGTAACATTGCGTCTTCTAACGCCTGTCATCACTGTAACATCCACAACCGCTGTTGTTACCAGTGGTTCAACCACCACTAATTCAACCATAGAATTAACATTCACTTCATCTGAAGCAACAACCAATTTTGAGGAAGGAGATATTTTTGTTACTAGAGGCAGTTTAACTAATTTTGCTGGAAGTGATTCTGTTTATACAGCCACATTTAGTCCAAGCGGTCCGGGTGTATGTACAATTCGCGTTGGAGTAGATAATTTTAACGCCAATTCAAAATTCGATGCTGATTCAAACATATTTACTTTTACTTTTGATAGTGATCCACCTACCATGACTATAGCATCACCAGTATACACATTCACAGTTGGCAGCATTACGTGGAAATACTCGTTAGATGCAAGTAATAATGCATCAATTGGTACTGGTGATTTTTATCAGTCTGGCAATGCCGCAACTTTAGGCGGAGATCTAAGTGGAGCAATAATCATTCCTTCTGCATTAAATGGTTATCCTGTGACAATAATTGGTGAATTTGCTTTCATTCGTTGTCCGAGTTTAACGTCGGTTACGATTCCTGCATCGGTAACATCTATTGGTCGTCAGGCTTTCAGGGGTTGCACTGGTTTAACGTCATTCGCGATTCCTAACACAGTCAACTTTATTGGCATTGAGGCGTTCCGCTCATGCAGTGGTTTAACGTCAGTGACGATAAGTAACTCGGTGACGAGTATTAATCAGGGAGTCTTCAACCAATGCACGGGTTTAAGATCAGTGACGATTGGTAACTCGGTCGCTACTATTGGTCTTGACGCTTTCCGCTCATGCAGCGCTTTATGGTCGGTTACGATTCCTAATTCGGTCACGTCGATTGGTAGTGGTGCTTTCTTCGATTGTGCATTGTTAGAGTCAGCGACGCTTGGTAACTCAGTCACAACTATTGGCATTCAATCTTTCTACGGTTGCACGATTTTAAGTTTCATAAACATTCCTCCTTCGGTTACGACGATTGACGGTTATGCTTTCTATGGAACTTCTGCAAATCTGGTTGCCTCATTTGATACAAAAACAATTAGCGAAAATACATACACTTCCCCGACTACTACTGACATAGCGTTTTTTGGAAATCCAAGTGTAACATTGGTTAAAACCGTATACACATTCACAGTTGGCAGTATTACGTGGAACTATTCGTTAGATGAAAGTAATAATGCAACAGTTGGTAGGGGTGATCGTGCTAATGGCAATGCCACAACTTTAGGTGCACAACTAACTGGAGCAGTCATTCCTTCTGTATTAAATGGTTATCCCGTGACAGGCATTAGTCAGTATGCTTTCATCAATTGCACTAATTTAACATCAGTGGTCATTCCTAACTCGGTCACATCTATTGGTGCTGATGCTTTCAACTTCTGCTTTCGTATAACGTCATTGACGATTGGTAATTCGGTCGTGAGTATTGGTACTAGTGCTTTCACCTACTGCGGTGGTTTAACGTCAGTGACGATTCCTGCTTCGGTCGTGAGTATTAGTAATTTTGCTTTCTTCGGTTGCAGTAGTTTAGTGTCATTGAAGATTCCTGCTTCGGTCGTGAGTATCGGTGATAATACTTTCAATGGCACTTCTTCAAATCTTGTCGTCGAAATGAATACAAAAACAATTAGTGGAACTACATACACTTCCCCGACTAGTAATGACATAGCGTTTTTTGGAAATTCAAGTGTAACATTGATTTTACCAGTTATTGGAGTAAACACATTCACAGTTGGTGGCATTACGTGGAAATACACGTTAGATGAAAGTAATAATGCAATAATTGGTACTGGTGCTAATGATATTGGCAATGCCACAACTTTAGGTGTTGGTCTAAGTGGAGCAATAACCATCCCTTCTGTATTAAATGGTTATACCGTTACAGGCATTGGTAGAAATGCTTTCAGCGCTTGCACCGGGTTAACATCAGTGGTCATTCCTAACTCGGTGATAATTATTGGTGAGTCTGCTTTCAACAGTTGCGTTGCTTTAACATCGCTTACGATTCCCGACTCTGTCGTGACTATGAGTAGTTATGGTTGTTTCTACAATTGCAGCGGTTTAACATCAGTTACGATTGGTAATTCGGTCACGGCTCTTGGTTATGATTGTTTCAGCACTTGCATTCGTTTAACATCAGTTACGTTTGGCAATTCACTAAATTTTATTAATTATCAGGCTTTCGAGTACTGCGAACAGTTAACGTCTATAACCATTCCTGCTTCGGTTACGCATATTGAGGGTGACGCTTTCAATCAATGCACGCGTTTAAAGCGCATAAACATGCTTACATCGGTCGTAAGTATTTCTTATCATAGTTTCGCGAGCACTTCTCCAAATCTTGTTGTCGCAATGGGTCCAACCAGAATTAACGGAACTCTTTTCACTCCCCCGACTACTACGGACATAGCGTTTTTTGGAAATAACAGTGTATCATTGCGTTTTCCAACGCCCGTCATGACCATAACATCCACAACCGATGGTGTTACCAGTGGTTCTACCACCACTAATACAACCATAGAATTAACATTCACTTCTTCTAACGAAATAAGTAATTTTGGGGCAGGAGATATTATTGTTAGTAGAGGTAGTTTAACTAATTTTGCTGGAAGTGGTTCTGTTTATACAGCCACATTTACTCCAAGCGGTCCGGGCGCATGCATAATTAAGTGTGCAGAAGATTATTTCGCCGCCGATTCAAAATTCGACCCTGTATCAACCACATTTACTTTTACCTTTGATAGTGATCCACCTACTATGAATATAGCATCAACAGTATACACATTCACAGTTGGTAGTATTGCGTGGAACTACTCGTTAGATGAAAATAATAATGCATCAATTGGTACTGGTGATTTTTTTCAGTCTGGCAATGCCACAACTTCGGGTGGAGGTCTAAGCGGAGCAATAATCATTCCTTCTGCATTAAATGGTAATCCTGTGACAATCATTGGTGAATTTGCTTTCATTCGTTGCCCGAGTTTAACGTCGGTTACGATTCCTGCATCGGTCACATCTATTGGTCTTCAGGCTTTCAGGGGGTGCAGTGGTTTAACGTCATTCACGATTCCTAACACAGTCAACTTTATTGGCATTGAGGCTTTCCGCTCATGCAGTGGTTTAAAGTCAGTCACGATAAGTAACTTGGTGACGAGTATTAATCAGGGGGTTTTCAACCAATGCACTGGTTTAACATCAGTGACGATTGGTAACTCGGTCGTTACTATTGGTACTGATGCTTTCCGCTCATGCATTCGTTTAAGATCAGTGACGATTCCTGAATCGGTCACGTCTGTTGGCAGTGGTTCTTTCTTCGAGTGCGAATTGTTAGAGTCAGTGACGCTTGGTAACTTGGTGACGATTATTCGTACTGAAGCTTTCTACGGTTGCACGTCTTTAACTTCCATAAACATTCCTGTTTCGGTCACGACGATTGAAGCTTATGCTTTCTATAGAACTTCTGCAAATATTGCTATCACAATGGATACAAAAACAATTGGCGGAACTACATACACTTCCCCGACTACTAATGACATAGCGTTTTTTGGAAATCCAAGTGTAACATTGCTTAAAACTTTATACACATTCACAGTTGGCAGCATTACATGGAGATACACTTTAGATGCAAGTAATAATGCATCACTTGGTAGTGGTTCTTCTGGAACTAATGGTAGTGCAACAACTTTAGGTGTAAATCTAAGTGGAGCAATAATAATCCCTTCTGTATTAAATGGTTATACCGTGACAGTCATTGGTAGAAATGCTTTCACCGCTTGCACCGGGTTAACATCAGTGGTCATTCCTAACTCGGTGATAATTATTGGTGACTCTGCTTTCAACAGTTGCGTTGCTTTAACATCGCTTACGATTCCCGACTCTGTCGTGTCTATGAGTAGTTATGGTTGTTTCTACAATTGCACCGGTTTAACATCAGTTACGATTGGTAATTCGGTCACGGCTCTTGGTTATGATTGTTTCAGCACTTGCATTCGTTTAACATCAGTTACGCTTGGCAATTCACTAAATTTTATTAATTATCAGGCTTTCGAGTACTGCGAACAGTTAACGTCTATAACCATTCCTGCTTCGGTTAGGCGTATTGAGGGTGACGCTTTCAATCAATGCACGCGTTTAAACCGCATAAAGCTGCTTACATCGGTCGTAAGTCTTTCTTATAATACTTTCTCGAGCACTTCTCCAAATCTTGTTGTCGAAATGAATAGTCAAACAATTAGCGGAAATCTTTACAATCCCCCGACTACTACGGACATAGCGTTTTTTGGAAATAACAGTGTAACATTGATTTTACCAGTTCCTGAAGTATACACATTCACAGTTGGCAGCATTACGTGGAACTACACGTTAGATGCAAGTAATAATGCATCAATAGGTATTGGTGATGTTTTTCAGATTGGCCCTGCCACAACTTTAGGTGGAAGTCTAAGTGGAGCAATTACCATTCCTTCTGCATTAAATGGTTATACCGTGACAAAAATTGATTATTATGCTTTCTATAATTGCACGGCTTTAACATCAGTGACGATTCCTGACTCGGTCAAAACTATTAATATTCAGGCTTTCTTTAGATGCAGTGGTTTAACGTCAGTGACGATTCCCAACTCGGTGACATCTATTGGTCTTCAGGCTTTCAGGGAATGCAGTGGTTTAAAGTCATTGACGATTCCTAACTCAGTAACGAGTTTTAATGAAGGGATTTTCTACGCATGCAGTGGTTTAACCTCAATGACGATTCCTAACTCGGTCACGTCTATTGGTCTTAACGTTTTCCGCTCATGCGTTAGTTTAACGTCAGTGACAATTGGCAACTCGGTCACATCTATTGGTAGTGGTTCTTTCAACGATTGCGTAATGTTAATATCAGTCACGATTCCTAACTCGGTAACGATTATTCGTAGTGAAGCTTTCTATGGTTGCACGAGTTTCAGGTCGATAAACATTCCTGCTTCGGTCACGACGATTGAAGATTCTGCTTTCCGTTTCACTTCTTCCGACCTTACTGTCGAAATGAATACAAAAACAATTAGCGGAAATACATACACTTCCCCGACTACTAATGACATATCGTTTTTTGGAAATGATAGTGTAACATTGGTTCTTCCAGTATACACATTCACAGTTGGCAGTATTACGTGGAGATACAGTTTAGATGCAAGTAATAATGCATCAATTGGTACTGGTATTAATGCTAATGGCACTGCCACAACTTCAGGTAGAAATCTAAGTGGAGCACTAATCATTCCTTCTGCATTAAATGGTTATACAGTGACAAGAATTGGTGATTTTGCTTTCCAAAGTTGCAATCTTTTAACATCAGTTACGATTCCTAACTCGGCAACGTACATTGGTCTTAATACTTTCACCTTCTGCGATGGTTTAACGTCATTGACGATTCCTGATTCGGTCGTGACTTTTGGTAATTATGCTTTCAATAGTTGCACTTCTTTAACATCAGTGACGATTGGTAATTTGGTCACGAGTCTTGGTAATAGTCTTTTCGGCAATTGCACTGGTTTAAACTCAGTGACGCTTGGTAACTCGCTCGTGGAGATTAGCGTTCAAACTTTCTACGGTTGCAGTAGTTTAACGTCATTGACGATTCCTGATTCGGTCACGACTATTTCTTATAATTCTTTCAAAAATTGCAGTAGTTTAACGACATTGACGCTTGGTAATTCGGTCAAGACTATTTTTGACGCTTTCTCAGGTTGCACGAGTTTAACGTACATAAACATTCCTGACTCGGTTACGTTGATCAGTGGCGTTGCATTCACTACCACTTCTGCAAATCTTACTGTCGCAATGAATACAAAAACAATTGGTGGAACTACATACACTTCCCCGACTACTACCGATATAGAGTTTTTTGGAAATCTAAGTGTAACATTGATTAAACCACCATTTAGCATGACCATAACATCAACCGCCGTTACCAGTGGTTCAACCTCCAATAATGTATCCATACCATTAACATTCACTTCCTCTAAAGCAACAAGTAATTTTGAAGAAGTGGATATTACTCTTACCAATGGTACATTAAGTAATTTTGCTGGAATCGGAACGGACGATAAGGTTTATACGGCCACATTTGCTCCAACGAGTCAAGGTGCATGTACAATTAATGTTGCCGCAAATAAATTCACCGATGCTCTTGAATTCAATAATGCTGCTGCAACATTTACTTTTACGTTTGATAGCCTTTCACCTAGCATGACTATAACATCCACAACAGTTACCAGTGGTTCAATCACCAATAATGCAACCATAGCATTAACATTCACTTCCAATGAAACAACCAACAATTTTGTGGTAGGAGATATTAGCGTTACTAACGGTTCATTAAGTAATTTTGCTGGAATCGGAACGGACGGTAAGGTTTATACGGCCACATTTACTCCACTGAATCAAGGTGTATGCACAATTGGTGTTGCAGCAGGTGCTTACACCGATGCAGCAACGAATCTTAACAATCTCGCGACGCAATTTACGTTTACGTTTGATACGGTTTCGCCTACCATGACAATAACATCAACCAGTATTACCAGTGGTTCAAACACGAATAATTCTATAGTATTAACATTCACTTCCTCTGAAGCCACAACCAATTTTGTGGTAGGGGATATTAGCGTTACTAATGGTACATTAAGTAATTTTGCTGGAATCGGAACGGACGGTAAGGTTTATACGGCCACATTTACTCCAGCGAGTAATGGTTTATGCACAATTGGCGTTGCAGCAGGTTCTTACACCGATGTAGCAACGAATCTTAACAATCTCGCGACGCAATTTACGTTTACGTTTGATAGCGTTTCGCCTAGCATGACCATAACATCAACAACCGTTACCAGAGGTTCAACCACCAATAATAAATTCATAGAATTAACATTCACTTCCACTGAATCAACAAACAATTTTGTGGTAGGGGATATTAGCGTTACTAACGGTGCATTAAGTAATTTTGCTGGAATCGGAACGGACGGTAAGGTTTATAATGCCACATTTACTCCAGCAAATGAAGGTATATGTACAATTAATGTTGCAGCAGGTGTTTACACCGATCTGGCAACGAATCTTAACAATCTCGCGCCGCAATTTATTTGGACTTATTCAAATGGATGGAATACTGACACGACTGCAAACCATATTATCAAATCTTATGTGAAGGATTTCATTGATGTAAGTGGTTCCGTTATTTTGCGTGAAAACTCGAATTTGTATGTCAATGGCAATGTGGAGACCGCCGGGAATTTGTCATTAAATCAGCTAGTCGTGACAGCAGACGCCAGTTTCAATCGTCGTATTTTTGTCGGCGGCGATGTATCCATGAATGGCGCAGTGACCGTGAGTGGCGATTTATTCATGAACGGCACCGTCACCAAATGCTCCTTTAATAATAGTTCTATATCCAAATCCGCATTTGCAGGCGTTGTTCCAGATGGTTCAAATTATAATACATCCAAAATCGTATATGACCAAACATTCCAGGCAAACGACGACGTATCCATGAACGGCCTTATCGTTGCTGCAAATAATGTCAAAGTGAGCGGCAACATCTTATTTGGTGACGGAACAGTGATGAATACATATGACAATAACATTTTGTCAACAAATCCAACGGTGTTCAAATCGTCCACATTCACCAGCCTAGACATATGCGGTAATTTAGTAGCGGGAAGTTATGCAACGTCGTCCGATTACCGAATTAAAACCAATGTAGTCGAGTTAGATGAAACATATACTGTGGACAAACTGCGCCCGGTGAAATATTATCAAACACAGATCAACCGTGAGAAATACGGACTTATTGCACACGAACTACAAGAACATTATCCGGATTTGGTGGTCGGTGAAAAAGATGGAAGTGAATTGCAACGCGTTAATTATACGGGGTTGATCGCAATCTTAATAAACGAGATCAAACGAATGAAGCGGGATTTAGCAGAACTGGAAAGCGGAATCTAAGAACGTACCCGACAAGTATTAAATCATAATCTATTTTGTTCTCGAATTTAGGAACCAGTTAAGCCCATTTTGTTGTATATGTTTGACACAACATGTTTCTGTATAGAAAATATATGTTATAATTATATAACATATAATGTCTTGGGTAAGTGATTTATCTTCAAATCAATTAAATGCAACCTATATTGAAGGATTCTTAGATATAAGTGGTGGAAATGTCACAGTTCGCGATTCTTCGCGCAAATTGAGCATGGGCACTGGAAACATGTCTGTAACTGGAACGACCACTATTATACAACCATACACATGTATCACCGACGTAACGTTGAATAATCGGCTCATTGTTATTGGTGACGTATCCATGGGCGATGCATCTTTTAATATTATGAATAACCTCTCAATAAATGGTACATTGTCTGCCGGTTCATATAAAGATGGATCCATTGCATTGAGTTCATTATACAGACGATTTGACACAGATATGTCTTATAATAATCAAAAGTTGCAAATGAACGGCGATGTATCGCTCAATGGTACCACGCAATTTAGTGCATCTACCACATTAAATATTAAGAACAAAATTCAATTTGGCGATGGAACCTTTATTAGCACAACCAACAAAGAAGCTGACGGGACTACATTCAAAGCATCTACCTTCAACAATATGAATGTAACTGGCGCTTTTGCATCGAATCCATCACCGCCGGTTGCTTCCGATTATCGTATCAAAACTAACGTACAAACTCTCGACGAAACCCATGTTCTCGATAACATTCGCCCGGTAACATATCATCAAACTCAGCTAGACCGTCAAGATATTGGGTTTTTGGCACACGAACTCCAAGAATATTTCCCGGAATTGGTCGACGGTGAAAAAGACGGTGAGCATATGCAATCAGTCGATTACAGTGGCGTTCTGCCATTACTTATTAACGAGGTACAGCGATTGAAGAGCAAAATAGAAACAATACGCGCAAATCGTCGTTCTTTGTAAAAAATTGATAAGATAATTTACACAATCGTTATTTTATCAATTAGTCAAAATAATCACAATACTTAGTACATTAATCACACCATGATGCAGCCAATGTCTCAACCTGCCCTTTCATTTTCGGTGCCGCCACCCACTTATCGCCGCCGGTTCTTGATTTTCGACGTGGAATCGACAGGGCTATTGCCTACTCGGCGCGGCACAACTACCGCGGTTCCCATCACCGAATATCCCCATATTTTACAGCTCAGTTTCGCCATTTACGATTTGTCTCAAAAACAAGTGATTCGCAAATACGACGCCTACGTAGACGTTCCGGATGACGTCGTCATCAGCGAATTTATTACGAATTTAACCGGTATTACCAGGGAGAAGTGCAAACGCGAAGGACGGCCCATTGTCGAGGTGCTGGAGCAGTTTTATGAAGCGTATATGTTTTGTGAAGGGTTGGTCGCACACAACATGGATTTCGACGAAAAACTGATTTCGGTGGAGTTGGAGCGCAATCGCGCGGTCGTTTTGGAAAAGGCCCCGTATTGCTTCATGATATTTAACTCGATGTATGAAAAAGTGCACGGTATCGAACGCTATTGCACCATGAGAAAAGGTACCGAAATTTGTAATATTATGGTCGAATCTAAGACGGTGGGGAAACCGCCGAGCCGGAAATGGCCGAAACTGATCGAATTGTATGCGAAATTATTTGAGGGGGCGACTGTCGAGGGGTTACACAATTCCATGGTGGATGTATTGACGTGTTTGCGGTGTTATTTGAAAATGCGGCATGGGTATGATGATTCGACGTTGTTTGCATAAAGGGGCGATTGATATAAGATTGTGGGTTCTTATATCAATTTAGTTAGTGGGTCTTAATAATACAAAATAAAAAGATGATTGATTTTGGTTGTTTTTAGTGTTTTTTGTTGGCCTTCTTGGATTGTTTTTCTTTCTTTGCACGCTTGGACTTGGATAACTTTTTCTGTTGCTTTTGTGTTTTCTTTTGCTGTTTTTGTTTTTGTTTCTTTTGTTGTTGCTTCTTCTGTTTCTTTTGGGATTGACGCTTTCCGCCCTCTATATCCATTTTACCAGCACTTGGACCAGCACTTGCACCTGCACTTGGAAACACAGAACTCGATGCACCTGCACTTGGAAACACAGAACTCGATGCACCTGCACTTGGAAACACAGAACTCGATGCACTTGCACCTGCACTGGGACCAGCACTTGCACCTGCACCGGGACCTTCACTGGGAAACACAATATTATCGGCTAGATACTTCGCATCTATAACACGCACGTGAAGTTTTTCGGAAAGTATAGTGTTAATGCCCAATAATGCATCCTTCATTATTCTTAACGCCTCATCATTGCTCATGGTGTTTACAGCATTAGTAAAGTTTGTGATGGAGTTGGTTATCTCACCCAACTTTGTTGCCATATCACCATACACCTGTGATAACGCTTTAACCAAAATCTGCATACACACACCAATACTGTATAGTACGGTGCCTGCAGCACCTGCTGCAGCAATTTTTAATAATGCATTTATCAGCGCGACAATGTACGGTATAAGTGCACGTGGCGTTTTAAAGACTGCCATAGTTGCTACCGCACCAACCGCCCCCTGCAGCGCAACGGTTATCGATGGCTCGAGAGTTTCGCCAGCGACTGTTCGTATAAAGCCTTTACCGACTGCACCTGCCGCGGGAATGTCTATATTATCCAATACACTGGTTATTTGTTTCAATACTAACAATGCCGACATATCTGCTACACCCGCAACATTACTGATAGCATTGCCAACCGTATTCATAATTTGTTTAAAAAATGTAGGATTCGCAATTCTGTATGCTTCACTCGTTTTGTATTGGTTAATATCTCTTTTAATCTCATCTAATGATCCAATTATCCGGTGACGAGTAATATTACCATCAGGGGTTATAAAGCTAGCCTTTGCCTCACCCATTGCACCTGGGTCCATTTCTTTTACGTCACCCAGTACACGTAAAACATCACATACTGCTTGTGCCCTGATTTTGTAAACATACTCTATATTTACTTCTAGATCTCTGAGTAAATTAGCTGGGCAGTTGTCGTCCTTAGCGAACGCGATAGCTCTGGTCAACGTTTCGTCGTCCATATTCATTATTCCTGCTATCAATCCTGCAGTATCTGTTTTGTTAGAAATATCTTCGCGAAGTACTGCTATTGGGTCAACAACAACTTCCATTCCTGCTTCTGCCATTTTTAATATAACATATACCCAGAAATTAAGCAGAACACATTTCGCATATTTCGTCTTCCGTTTCTTCTTCCATTTTCCCACCTAAATCTTTTTTCTCCGGTTCAATCGTGAATTGTTGTGCCTGATGTCGCGCCCTTCGCCTTAAATAATAAATTCCCGTCTTCAGTCCTTTCGACCACGAATAAAAATGCATCGACGTCAAATTCGAGTAATTCGGGTCTTCCAACCACAAATTCAAACTCTGGCTCTGGCAAACAAACGCTCCTCTGTCCGCTGCCATATCGATCAATTGACGCATCGGTATTTCCCACACCGTCTTGTACTTTTCGCGGATTTCTACAGGAATTTGTTCTAAATGCTGAATCGACCCGTTATTCGCAATAATATTGTTCTTCATTTTCTCGGTCCACATGTCCAATTTCAACAGGTCCTGCATCAAATATTTGTTCGCTAAAATAAATTCGCCCGCAATCGTGCGGCGGTTGTAAATATTGCTCGTTATAGGCTCAATACACTCATTAAACCCCAGAATCTGCGACGTGGATGCAGTGGGCATGGGCGCCAACAACAACGAATTACGGATTCCATGTGCCCTGATTCGGTTTTTCAATGTGGCCCAGTCGTAGCGGTCACCCGGCTCAACACCCCACATATCGAACTGCAATTCTCCTCGCGATGCGGGAGAGCCCACAAAACTGGAATACGCACCTCGAAAAGCAGTATCTAGCAATGGTTCTTCGTATGCATTCATGTTGCGTTTTAGGGCGATCTGGTCATCTATATGCAATCTGTCACTGAAATCGTCGTCGAGTGCCAACGGTTCCAACAACTTAAATCGCGCCTCGGCAATTTCGCAACTTTGCTCCAGCGCGGCGTGATAAATCGTCTCGAAGATATCGCGATTGATTTGTTTGGATTTGTCGGCGGAAAAAGGCAGGTCCAACATCATAAATACGTCGGCCAGACCTTGGACACCAATGCCGATGGGGCGATGACGCAAATTACTGCGGCGGGTCTTTTCGGTTGGATAGAAATTCACGTCGATGATGCGATTTAAATTGTAGGTCACTACTTTCGCCACTTCATGCAGCTTTTCGTAATCGAATTCCGCGGATTTTGTTGTGGGATCCACTTTCACAAACGCTGGCAATGCAATGCTTGCCAGGTTGCATACCGCGGTTTCGTGTTCGTCCGAGTATTCGATGATTTCGCTACACTGGGATGTTAACATACCATTGAAAACGCCCGCATTGCGCTTATGTTCTGTGAAACAAAATGTGTCGTCTTTACGCAAAAAATTAACAATGGATTTCACGCGTACTTGTCTCGGCTGGCGTTTCTGGTCCAGTGCGATTTCGTCGAAAAGATTGGGGTCGGGGATCCATTCGCGCGGAGAAAATCCGTGTTTATTCAAATGCTGTAGGTCTTCGCGAGTCAGGTTTAAATACACACCACCTCCGTCATGTACAATATCCACATTGATCCCGCAGCCCTGTAAAACGCACTTTTGGCGAAGCGCCACCTCGTAATTGTCCGCATATACGTGTGTGTTGCCATCGACGGATAATATATATGCCTTATCGTAAAATTCGGCGAATTGGATAATACACGCATGAATAACGGGAAAATCGCATTGCATCAACAAATCACCCGGACTCAATGTATTTGCTTCGCGGACGTCAATGTGGGTGCCGTCGTCGCTATGTATGAAAAACCGATGATATGGCGTGCATCGCAAAATGGCACCGTCGTCGGTTTCAACCGTGATCAACTCCTGGTTTTCGCCGGTTTGGTAAACAGTTACTTCGCTGAATTCCACGCCATTCCAAACGCGAACACGTTGGTCACACAATCTATGGATTTCGACCGGTCCAATATCTGTCAAAATGACTGTTTCGGGTGCCACACACAAATTGGACGATTTGATGGTTCCCAGATTTTGTTGATTGGATTTGCGGTTGGCGGCGTCTTTATAACACAAATAAGGCGTTCCAGTTTCCATCTGGGCGTCCAATACCTGAAACCAGAGATCGCGCGCCTTCATCGTTTTTCGCCCACGACCTGCCGCCTCGTAAGATTCGTATAACTTCACGAATTGTTCGCTGTGAACGTCGGCTAATCCAGGGCATTCGTCGGGGCACATCAACGTCCACGTTCCGTCGGTTTTCACGCGCTGCATAAACAGATCGGGAATCCAAAGCGCATAAAAGAGATCGCGTGCCTTCATTTCCTCGTCTCCGTGATTTTTTCTCATTTGCAAAAAATTTTCGATGTCTGCATGCCAGGGTTCCAAATAAATCGAAAAGCTTCCATTTCGTTTTCCGCCACCCTGGTCAACATATTTTGCAGTGTTATTAAAAACTTTTAACATCGGTACTATACCATTCGACGAGCCATTCGTTCCGCGAATATGACTACCCGATGCACGAACATTGTGGATATGCAACCCAATTCCGCCCGCCCACTTCGAAATCAGCGCGCAGTCACGGAGTGTGTTGTAAATCCCGTCAATACTATCGTTCTCCATGGCCAACAAATAACACGATGATAGTTGTGGGTGTGGCGTTCCCGCATTGAATAGCGTCGGGGTCGCATGTGTAAACATTTTCTGCGACATCAAATCGTATGTTTCTCGCACACGAGCCAGGTCATTTCCGTGGATACCAATCGCAACACGCATCCACATATGTTGCGGGCGTTCCACGATCACGCGATTCACTTGCATCAAATACGCCCGTTCCAGCGTTTTGAACCCGAAATATTCGATCAAATAATCGCGGTCATAATCACACATCGCATTCAGTTCGGCGGCGTTGGTATTTACGGTTTCCATAAATTCCGCGGTTACGAGCGGACTAGATTTGTTGTGTTTGTCGCGGTAATTTGCCAACTGCTGCATGACTTTCGAAAACGATTCTTCGGTATTTTTATGGTGATTCGATACAATAATTCGTCCGGCCAATGTATTATAATCCGGATGAATACTGGACATGGACGCGCATTGTTCCGCGGACAATTCATCGATTTTGGTCGTAGAAATGCCCGAATACAGTTGGTCGATGACTTTCATCACAAGGGTCGTGTAATTTAATTTGATATTGGCTTCTTGACCGAGCTTTTTGATTCTGCTTAAAATTTTATCGAATGAAACAATCTCCTGCGTTCCGCTACGCTTTGTAACATACATTTCGGTATCATCTTCGATTGAATTGCAATTGTTAGTGCTGGTGCTAGGTTTTTGAATCGTGGAATCCATGTGGTCGGGTCTGTTATATACATATTTAATCCAAAAATGTCTATATTGTTTTATACGATGTTTATGTCAAAAGTTATTGAATAGTTTTGACATAAATTTATACTACTGCATATTTAGAACGATGAATAAATTATAATGCATCCAGCAGCTTATGCATTTACTGCATTCGTTAAAAACATACGGTTTGATTATGCGTTTAATTATTTAATATTATATATAATACATATATATTATGAGTTTAGAAGAACTAGTTAATAATTCAAGAACGGATAAAAATACTACGCATTCATATTTGCCTCTCTATGAAAAATTATTAATAAGCAAAAAGGAAACTGCTAAGAATGTATTAGAAGTAGGTATTTATGATGGAGGAAGTATAAAATTATGGAGTGATTATTTTACAAATGCGAATGTGTACGGATTGGATATTATGAATATCCAGAATGTTTGGGAAGCTATTAAAAATAATGAAAAAATTATATTACATACATCAATGGACGCATACAATACTGATTTTTTTATGAATCATTTCTTAAATAAAAACATACGATGTGATTTCATGTTAGACGATGGACCGCATACGTTAGAAAGTATGAAACAATTTATAAAATTATATTCACAAATAATGACGGATGATGGAATATTAATAATTGAAGATGTTCAATCGTGGAGTTGGATTGATATACTTAAAAATGAAGTTCCAGAAAACTTAAAACAATTTATCAAAATTTATGATTTAAGACCAAATAAAAATCGGTATGACGATATTGTTTTTACAATTGACAAATCAAATAATTAAACTTAATTCGACGTTTTACACCTTTTCTCATTCAATATGCCCACTATGTGGGTATAAATGCGTTTTGGATGTTTATACCAGCGAAGATTTAAAATGGTACGCTCTAACGGTACGTTGGAGCGTCATTTCAAAACGTTACTGGTATCTGGTCATTGAAAATTTAAAATGTCCCATTTTAATTCTTCAATGGTTTAAATAAAAATGTAATTATTGAACAATTACATTTTTTGACCGGTTGTCACTACACAATTCGCCTAACAAACATTGCCTTCTTCGTCTAGTCGAATCAAACAAACCGGTGCATCGGGTCTTGGCCCAATCACATCTCCATCTTCACTTACCAAAGACATTGACCTCTCTTTGGGTACCCGTTTCTTACTTGCGCGGTGTTCATACCCAGTAACCCGCTCTTTTAGAATTATATTCCATATATATTGAATGTATGGGACGACACGCGAAAACCATGGACCGTTTCGCGGGATAACTACACACGAAAACTCGTCCAAATACCAGTACTTTTGAGAAAACAACACCTTATTATCGCGAGCCATGATAGTGCGTTGTTCGTCCGTCCATGACTGAATCGATGCTCGGTCGAGTGCATTTGTCAGTGGCATATACACATAATATGGTTTATTGGATAGCTGTGTTTGTTCTGTAATAACCGTGGGCGGGCGTACAATAAATTGCAAAATAACGCCGCGATATTCATGTTTGGTGTCGTTGTAAAAAGCGTCTTCTGTTTCGTATTCTTTGAAACGGGTTTCCACGAAATCGCATTCGTCCAGACCACACGTTTCCATTTGGATTTGTGTTTGTATCCAATATTCTTCTTTGGGAATGCCGGTTATTTCACGATTGACAATATTTTTAATTTCTAACATGCGCCCGTAACGATTGTTTTTGGGGTCGATATTAATACCATCAGGAGATGCGCCGATGAACGGATATTTGGGATGTGGAATACATCCAAAATCGCCCACCATTGTATCATACATGTGTTCGTATATTTGAACCGTGACCGGTTCATATTTCACACCCCAATGCAACGGTCCTTCCGTGCATGCATTACGCGATTCTTGTAGATCCAAATCGATGGGTTTGCATTTTTCGTATATTAAACTGTTTACTTGCGCAGGCGAACCGAATACCTTCCACAAATTGCTCGCCGTGATAAAATTGTACCTATAATCATACC
>Ga0209353_10000338_pt1 | contig 28913 bp, 43 predicted proteins | sample LauGreSpBDMM15SD_2_FD_187561 | JGI IMG/M metagenome (GOLD analysis project Ga0209353, IMG submission 187561) | Freshwater lake microbial communities from Lake Michigan, USA - Sp13.BD.MM15.SD (SPAdes) (version 2) | ecosystem: Environmental > Aquatic > Freshwater > Lake | place: Lake Michigan... | reverse complement strand
AGCACGGTAACATTGTGTTAAATGTTTATACTGACGAAGACTGGGTCACTAAGACTCTTGTACAATACAATGGAAAAGAAGGCACTCATGGCTACTATGAGTTTGGTACGATTCAACAACAGACTACACCTCGTCTAAGTTCAGCAACCGCTCTACGTAACGCAGTAGCAGCTGACGATAGAGATTTGTTTGGTCAAGCAGCAGGTGTTGACCCTAACACACTAGTTGCAGGTCACCCGTTCTTTGATGTGGTAAAACATTACCTAATGCCACATGCTGAAAAGGCTGCGGCAAAAGTAGCCAAGAAAAAAGTTAAAGAACCAGCAACAGACGAATCCTTATTGGGATTCTTAGCTAAAAAGCCGCAAGCAGTAGTTCCAAAAAAATTAGATTATAATGCTGTACGCAAAGCATCACAGGCAGGGCCACAAAGTAAAACTTATAGACATCCTGAAGAATTTTGGAAAGACCAGCAGAAGGTAAAGAAACCAGAGAAAGATATAGCTGAAGGCACTAGTATTGAAAGCACCCTAAGAGCTGTTATCAATGACATAGGTGAACCAATTACTAATGTCTACGACACAATGAAGTTTCAGGCCAAGAAGTATATGGAAAATCACGGTGAACTAGATCGTGGATTTAGAATGGTAGCAGCTGGCATTGGTGGTCGCTGGGTACAGAGCATGTATGTAGGTAGACTACAGAATGAGCTCTATGACCTATGTAAGTATAACACTCGTAGAACTGTTGAGTTGCAACAATTCCTGCGTGGAGTTGAAGCTGATGGCGAGTTAGAAATGAAAAGATCATTTGGCAACATTGCCAATGAACTTCCTAGAATACTGGCCAAATTAGGTCAACATCTTAATGCTCCACAACTGACAAAGAATGCCAATCGCTGGATGCAAAATAAAGCAGCCTATGAAGAATATATTGCCAACTTAGAATTAGAAGATGAGTATGACGAGCCTGTGGTAGCTAAATCTCCTAAGAATCCAGCCATAGGGCAACAACGTAGTCAAGTAGAAGATATTGTTAACGATGTATTAAGCAAATTACCAAAAAAGATTGCTGGAGATATACGTAATGCTATTGCTCGTAGTCCTAACAAACTACAAGCATTACAAGCAGAGTTAAAAAAGTATGGACAGAAAAGTGTAGCTGAAAATGCTTGGGATAGACTACAACGTGAAAAGGCGTTAGAGTCAGCAGGCGTTGGCATTATCACAAAACAGAATACTACTGTTGATGTAAATAAGAATACGCCAAAGAAGAATTTGAAGGCATTTAGGTTAGCGTAATGGATGAAATTGCACAGTTAAAACGCCTAGCTGGTGTTAATAGTTATAAAGGTCTGCAGCCTTATGACATTAATGAAGGCAGTAATATCAGCGTTACTGGCAATGAGAAAGGCCAGTTGATGAAACAGCACAATATTAAATCAGGAACACCTGAATGGTTTAAGTTATGGTTTAGTCTACCTTATATGACTGGCGAAAAGCCTATTGGAGATTAAGATGAGTTTTGAGTTTGATTTTACACAAGAAAAAGTAGCACACCTACTACACAAGAACAAAGAACCAGCATTCTGGTTCAATGCTATGAACACCTACTTGCCAAAGTTTGGTATTACCACTGCAGCTCGTGTTGCAGGATTTGTAGCACAAGGTCAGCATGAAAGTGCAGACTTTACTATTTTACAAGAAAATTTAAACTATAGTGCAAAAGGCCTACGTGGTATATTTGGAAAGTATTTCCCGGATGATGCTATTGCAAATCAATATGCCAAAAAGGCAGAGATGATTGCCAATCGTGTCTACGGTGGACGTATGGGCAATGGTCCAGAAGCATCAGGTGATGGATACAAGTTCCGTGGTCGTGGTATACTACAGTTAACAGGTCGTGCAAACTATACACAATGCTCGCGTGATCTATTTGGTGACGACACACTAGCTAACGATCCGGATCTAGTACGCACACCAGAGTATGCTATTATCACAGCCTGCTGGTTTTGGTACAAGAATCAACTAAATGCTATTTGCGATCAAGGTGATATTGTATTGTTAAGTAAACGCATCAATGGTGGCACTATTGGTTTAGAAGATCGTATTAAACATTGGAACGATGCACTAGACGTGTTTGAAAGTTAATATGTTTTTAAGAGAATTAATGCAGCGAGTAGGTCAAGAGGATTACCATCCAAACGATCCACCACCTGGGCCGGAGACTAAACCTACAATGCCTGCAGGTACTGTTAAGGTAGATGTTGATGATGTCTATGATTGGTATAAGTTGGGTCAGCATATTAGTAATATGAAAGGGCTAGGCCAACACGACTTTGGTCAAGGGCCTCCTAGCACTATATTCTCCTTTGGCAGCGAAGAAGAAGAACACAAATATATCGATGCATTAAAAAAGACAGGTCTTACCACTACTGATATTGATCCATTAGATCCTAATCAACCTAAAGGTATGCCTCGTCAAAAGACTGATCCTACATACAATGTAGGAGAGGCTAAGAAGCGCAGACGTAAAGCTCGGCGTACTTCAGGTATGCCAGCGGCATACGGTCCAGGTCCCTACGGCGGCTATGGATACTATGCTGGCTACAGCGGAGAAGGTGGAGGGGACGGGGGTGGTGGTGAAAGCATTGAGAATGAAAACTTTGCTGATGGAAAGAACCCACAAGACAAAGGCGACAGTAAACGTCACGGTATCAATACTAAAGCATCAGTAAGTAGTTTACGTAAGACTGCTAAACAAGGTGGACGTAAGGGCCAGTTAGCACATTGGCTTGCTAATATGAAAGCTGGTAAGAAGAAGTCACTTAACGAAGCTGTTATTCATCCTAGTACTATGGATGCACTAGAAGACTTTCTGCCATTTGTAATGAAGTTGCTAAAACTAGACAAACTGCCAAGAATCAGCGTTCATAAAACTATAGAGACAGGTGATCAACCTAGCTTTGGTGGCTATGATATGGAAAACAACTCAATACAGTTAGCTCTCAAAGATCGTCATCCTGCAGATATACTTAGAACACTAGCACACGAATTAGTACACTATAAACAAAATACTACACACAGATTGCACGATCGCAGTGGACTAACTGGTAGCCCAGAAGAAAATGAAGCAAATACTAAAGCAGGTATTATCATGCGTCATTTCAACAAACGCTTTCCGCAATACTTGGAATAATACTATGAAAATAAGAGAAATACTAGTTAAAGAAGATGCTACGCCAGGTGGTACTAGTGCTGCTAATGTTAGCGTAGGACCTGTTTACAAAAACAAAGCAGGAAAAGCAGGTAAGAATAAAGACGGTACAGTAAAGAACGCATTAGATATGCCTAACAATTTACTCACCGGTGGCAGCTTAAAACGATAAATACAACGATATTGGAGAATTCTCAAAATGCAAGATAACTTTCACCGCCCAGCAGATCACGAAGCAAAAATGGCTCGTGCTGACCTATTTAAATGTGCTCAATACAGCTTTAAGCTGTTCAAGATGATTGGCGAAGACCAAGAGCTAGAAGGTTGGGTACAGGCTAAGATTACCAAAGCCGCTGACTACATTGCGTCTGTGTATCACTACATGGAATACGAAATGAAGATCAGTGAGTACGGTAGTGCTATTGAAAACAGCGACATGTATTCAGAAAGCATTCGTCGTGCATTTGCACAGAAGCTGACAGAAGCTAAGAAGCAGGCTGTTAAAGCTAAAGATGATATGAAGAAGAAAGAGAAAGCACTAGACGAAGAAAAGTCATCAACTGGTGGTGAGATTGATCGTTCTAAGAAAGGTGTTACTAAGCATAAAGAAAATCCAAACAGATTCAGTGACGAAGAGCATACTGAACCTAAATCACAAGCTAAATCAAAATCTTCTGCAGAGAAAGCTGGTGACAAAGCACACGACAAAGCACAAGAGAAAGACAGTAAGGCATGGGGTAAAGCTAACCCAGGCAAGCAGACTATCATGAAGGGTGGTGTTAAAACTACTAATGAAGGTGCAAAGCCAGACTTTCTAGACATGGACAAAGATGGCGACAAGAAAGAGCCAATGAAGAAGGCTGTTAAGGACAAGAAAGTTAAAGAAGGTAGTCATTACGGTAACGAGAAGTTAGCAAATGCTAAAGCAAGTCGTAGCGGTACAAGCACAGTTGTTGACCAAGACGGTAAGGGTGGTGTAAAAACTACAACTACAAAAACTCCTGCTAAGAAAATTAAAGAAGCAGCAGGTAAATGCAATCATACACCCAAAGGTAAATCATGTCCAGTACACGGTCTAAAAGAATGTGGCGGCATGTATGAAGGCGACAAGTTTGATCCATTAAAACATGTTGAGAAGAAGTCGCAAACTCCTCCTATTAAACAAGCAGCCAAAGATGTTGATCGCAAAAACTATGGCGATCGCACTGCATTGATGAAAGCTGGTGGTGTTAAAGATGATCGCGGCCCACGTGGTGTAAAACAAGGTTAAATCATGGACATGAAGAAAATACTACAGGCATTGGATGGCGTTAAGGCCAAAGCTGAAGTAAATTCTTCAGATATGAAAAAATTCCTTCGTGTAGTTTCCGAAGGTGCTCCTGTTGCACAACAATCTCCAGAACAAATAGCATACAATCAACTTAGAGCACAGATAGATAGTGCAGATTCTTTAAGAGGCGGCGCTAACACTTATACAGATGTTAGTCCAGAAGTTGCTACATCAACTGCTGCAATGAAACAAAAACTAGCACAGATGGCAGCAGCATTAAAAGCTAAAGGTATAGATGCTGAAGCTGAATACAATGCACCTGACGCTAGTGTGCCTGCGGCTGCGCCAGCTGATCTCAACAAGTATAACGATCAAGATACTGCGCCAGTTAGTGAACAAGTTGGCATGAGCAGATTATTGTCTATTATTAGTGAGGGAAAAGGTCCGTTAAATCGACCTACTACTGCAGAAGCTATGACTATGCAGCATTATGCAGAAAAGAAAACAATCACTGCTCCAGTACTTAATGTAGCAGAAGGTGCAAAGCCTAGCATGATTGGCAAATACTTTAAAGCAGTAGAGCAAGAATTAAAAGAAGCTGCAGAACGTCCTAACGAACGTGCTCGTCAATTAGCAGAACGTGTTATTGAACGCATTGTTCCTAATGCAGACGGATCACTACCTGATCCAAGTATCAATCGCCTAACAGGCAAACCTAATCCTCCAGCAGCAGAACCTACACCTAGCAATCTAAAGCCAGGTGGTGCAACTGTTGAATACGGTGGGGAAACATACGACGTAATGGTGTTTGGTGACAAAAGTATTAGACCAAGAATAGCACGTAGTGACAAAGTTGTTAGTGCTAAGGTTTATACCATGGGCAACAAGATGTTTGTGCTATTAGATGCACCAGCTCAAGAAGGCATAGCAGAAGATAGCGATCCTTGCTGGGACAGCCATAAGATGGTAGGTACAAAGAAAAAAGGTGGCAAGACTGTGCCTAACTGTGTGCCTAAAGAAGCAGTTAATCCTGCTCAACAGGCAGCTATTGCTATTGCAAAAAAGAAAGCAGGTAAGAAGTAATGGACGAACTCAAAAAAGCAATGAAGATTGCATTTGCTAGTGAATATGCATTTGCTATCAAAGCACAAAACTTTCATTGGAATGTAGAAGGACCATTGTTTCCACAACTACACATGTTGTTTGCCACAGTCTATGAAGAAGTGTATGGTGCAATTGACGACTTTGCAGAAAATATTCGCAAGTTAGGATCATACACACCTGCTAGTTTCCAACGCTTTTCAATGCTAACACAAGTTGAAGATGAATTAAACATGTTAGAAGATAGAGCTATGATTGCAGAATTACTGCAAGATAGCGATAAAATGGTTAAATTGTTGAAGATAGTATTTGATCTTTCTGAACAAGCAGGCGAACACGGATTAAGTGACTTTATAGCAGCTCGTATGGATGCACATCGCAAACACAGCTGGCAGCTAAGGGCTACTTCTAAAGAATAAGAACACACTACCTTAGGACCTTTGCGTTTTTAAGTGTGGGGAGGCTGCTGCCCGCAGAAAGCGATTCGCTACCGTAGACTGCTAAGTGAGCATAAATATATTATAGATTATTTGGGGAACAAAATGGACTTAAAAGCATTAATGCAGAAGTTGGAAGCAATCAATACAAAACAGATCGTTACAGAATCTGTAGAAACAAAGAAAGTTATTACAGAATCAGTTGCAGTACCTGTTCGTAAATCTGCAGACCCTGTTTTTACAAGTTCAATTGCACGTGGTCTAGTTGAAGAATTTGGTTATGAACTAGAAGAAGATACTCTAGACGAAGCCGGACTTACTCCTGAGCAACAGGCAAAAATGGGACAGGCTAATCCACAAGATCCGTACATTGTAGCTAGAGCACTAGGCAAAGATGCTGTACCAGTAAGTTATTTCACTGACCCAGAAGATCAAAAAATTGCCAAGCAGTTAGGATTTAAAGACACAGTAGCAACTGCACCAGGAGGCGCAGCCACTAAGCCAGCTGTTGCTCCAGAGTTAGTAGGAACGCAAAATCAAGCACCTGACGCAGCGGCACAAGCTGATCGAATTGCTAATAGAATGGATCAAGAAGCAGGAGCAAATACTGCAGGGCAGGCGGCAGCACCAGCTGCTCCGGCAGCCGTAGATCCAGCAGTTGCAGCTACTCGTGAAAAGTTTAAAGCCCTAATGGACAAGTTAGAAAAGACAGGCGGTGTTAGCGGTTCTGCTCCTGCACCAGCTGCTCCTGCAAAACCTACACAAATTGCTCCTGCACCAACAGGCGCAGCTACTAAACCATCAACAGGCTTTGCCAATACAGGCGGTGGCGCTGCCGTTGGTAATCCAAACATGGCCAAGCAAGGTGTTAAAGAAGATCCTAACGAAGGCAATGCCTTTAGCGGTGCGCTTGATGCTGCTAAAGACTCGGGTGCTGATGAATTTGAAGTTGATGGAAATAAGTATCCTGTAAAAGAAACTGTTAGCTACGGCGATGATCAGATTTTAACTATCATTAAAAGCATCAAATACTAATATGAAAGATTCGATTGCCGAATCACTTGCCGCTATTCGTTCTTTAGAATCTCAGGAGATTCTAAACGAAGCTGCGGTTGCTGCTCCGGCGGCAGCAGCAAGCAAAGGCATTGGAAGATTCATCCCAGGTGTTGGTGCTGCCTTAGGTGCATATGATGCCTACGGTCGTGCTAAACAAGGTGATTGGGCAGGCGCTGGATTATCAGCACTAGGTGGTGCAGCTAGTCTAATACCAGGCGTTGGCACTGCTGCCAGTATAGGTATTGCAGGTGCTCAAGCACTACGTGACAAACAACGTACTGGTAGTTACATGCCAGGAGAAGATGAGATTGCGGCAGCTGTGGCAAAAGATGCAACAGCACAACCTGCAGTAGCACAGGCTAAACCAAATGCTGCTCCTGCTATGACTAAAGATCAAATTATGGCTTTTCAGAAAGCTAACGGTCTAACACCAGACGGTGTACTAGGACCAAAAACACAAGCAGCATTAAATGCTCAAAAAACTAAAGGAACTGCTATGTCAGAAACACAAAAAATTGCAGAGCTAAGAAATCGTCTAGCTCAAATAGAATCAAGTCAACAAGTTGACGAAATTTCATTAGGTGGAATTGGGGCCGGCATTAAAAACTTTGGCAGTGCTGTTAAAACAGGTTTTACAAATCCTGAATATGCTAAAGTTGCTGGTATGTCTACTAGAGGTGCTACCAAAGGACAAGTTGTCAATAAAGCATCAAACATTGGTGCCAAGACTGGCAAGGCTCTAAACACAACTGCAAAAGTTGGTGCTGGTGCTGCTGTTGGCGCAGGTGCAATGGCTGCACTAGGCGGAGGTGGTGCTACTAATCCAACTGATAAGCCAACAGTTAAGCCAGCAGTAACTCCTGCGGCTCCGGCACAAACTCCAAACGCAGGTCCAGACAAGGCAGATGTAGATGCATTAAATGCAATGGCAGCTGAATTAGAAAACAGTCAAGATCCAGCAGATATTGAATTGATGAAACGATACAACGGTATTATCAATGCTATTAATAATGGAGCGAAAGATGATAAACGTACAATTGGCCAGCAAGCCGCTAATGCAGACGCAGGTAGCGAAAAAGAGCCAGGGTGGAAATAAATTAAATCAACTCAAATAAAAAGCGCCCCAGGGGCGCTTTTTTAATGATAGTTACCTTGATAACAATGTCGAATTTCGTGTCCAACATCATGTATTGTTGGATTCTTCTTTGTATAGATAGTACATGTTCTAGTGGCAAAGTTCCAAAATGCACAAGCATCTACTTTATAGTTAAATGCACCATGGCCGCGACTTTTATACTCATCCTGGCAAACCTTTTGCACGTTATCAACAGTTTTCCATGATATAAGCATAGTCTCATGTGCATTGTCTTTTGTACTAAACGCGGCATCAGGATTGAACCATTGGGCAGAAGCGTTTGAACAAATTAACAAACTAATTAACAAAGATTTTTTCATATGTGTTGCTCTGTGTAGCTAAGTATGTTATTATTATACAATAAATTTAAAGGATTGTCAATGAGTACACGCATGTATGGGCCAGAAGAAAAAGCCAAATTAGAACGTTTAATCAACGAGGGCAGTACCGTTTTACGTGAAATTGAAGATTTAAAAGAAGGACTCAAAGAAACGGTTAAGGCTGTAGCTGAAGAATTGGAAGTCAAACCAAGTATTATTAACAAGGCAATTGTAATTGCACATAAAGACAATTGGAAAGAACACGAACAAGCGTGGAATGATATTGAAATGATTTTGGGCGTAACCAATAGGTTACCAGAGTAATGGATTTTATCAGAGGTATATATCGTTGGGCCAAAAATGATTATAATGAATGGCCTACTCGTTTTACTTTAGAAATCACAGCATGGTTGATGAGTCTTGGCTGTTCGCTTACATTGGCGGCAGCGGCCACTGATCCATTGTTCTTTTATCTCTATCCAATCTTTATTACACAGTGTGCAATATTTGGATGGGCTGCTTGGACACGTAAAAGTACAGGCATGGTTGCTAACTACTTACTATTAGTCACTATTGATCTAATAGGCTACGTTAGACTTATAAATATGTAATAGAAGGGTAGGCGGGCCATAATCCGTATGTTGGTATTTGCAAGCCGTAAATTGCATAGGAGAAATTAATTTGTATGTAGACGCATTCTTTCAGCGTGACGCTGATATCGTAAAAATTGTAGAACGTAGTACAGAGGGAAAACGAGTATTCAAAGAGTTTCCAGTACGCTACACGTTTTATCACACAGACCCTAAAGGTAAATTCCAAAGTATATATGGAGAACCGTTAAGCAGGGTTGTTTGTAGAAACTCAAAAGACTTCCGTAAAGAACTATCTATTCATAATAACAAAAAGTTGTATGAAGCAGATATTAATCCAATCTTTTCAACACTTAGTGAAAACTACCTAAACGCAGAAACTCCAAAGCTCAACGTAGCTTTTTGGGATATTGAAGTGGACTTTGATCCAGAACGTGGCTATGCAAGTCCAGAAGATGCGTTCATGCCAATTACTGCGATTGCCGTTCACCTGCAATGGATAGACACCCTGGTCTGTTTAGCTATCCCTCCTAAGAAGATGAGTGTAGCTGAAGCAGAAGAACTTGTTAAAGATTTGCCTAATACCCACATCTTTGACAACGAAGCAGACCTATTAGATACTTTCTTAAACTTAATCCAAGATGCAGATGTACTAAGTGGTTGGAACAGTGAGGGCTTTGATATGCCGTACACTGTTAATCGAATTACTAAAGTGTTGAGCAAAGACGACACACGCAGATTATGCTTGTGGGATCAATATCCTAAAAAACGTGAATACGAAAAATATGGAAAAAAGGCTATTACTTATGACTTGGTTGGTCGTGTACACTTAGACAGTCTTGAACTGTATCGCAAGTACACATATGAAGAACGCCACACATATCGACTAGATGCCATTGGAGAAATGGAAGTAGGCGAGACAAAGACTGTATATGAAGGCACATTAGATCAGTTGTATAACAATGACTTCCGTAAGTTTGTTATCTATAACAGACAAGATACTGCCTTGTTGGATAAACTTGATAAGAAGCTAAAGTTCTTAGACTTGTCTAACACACTAGCACATGAGTGTACTGTGTTGCTACAGACCACAATGGGTGCGGTTGCTGTAACTGAGCAGGCCATTATTAACGAAGCTCACAAGCGTGGTTTCCAAGTTCCTAATCGCCCAGTGCGTGATGAAGAAGCAGATAACTCAGCCGCTGGTGCGTATGTTGCCTATCCCAAAGAAGGTATTCATGACTGGATTGGATCACTGGACATTAACTCCTTGTATCCGTCAGCCATTCGTGCATTGAACATGGGTCCGGAAACTATTGTTGGACAGTTGCGTCAAACAATGACTCAAGAGTATATTGATAATCTTGTGGCCAAAGGCAAATCGTTTGCAAGTGCATGGGAAGGTATGTTTGGCAGTATTGAATACACTGCTGTAATGAATCAAGAAGTTGGCACAGAGATTACCATTGACTGGCAAGATGGTAGTGTTGATATATTAAGTGCTGCCGAAGTGTACAAACTAATCTTTGACAGTAACCAACCTTTTATACTCAGTGCTAACGGCACACTCTTCTCATACGAAACAGAAGGTATTATTCCTGGATTGTTAAAGCGTTGGTATGCAGAACGTAAAGAGATGCAGGCCAAACTTAAAGAAACAATTAAAGCAGGTAATAAGATTGAAGAAGAATACTGGGACAAACGACAGCTCGTTAAAAAGATTAACCTTAATAGTTTGTACGGTGCCATTCTTAACCCTGGTTGTCGCTTTTTTGATAAGCGTATTGGACAAAGCACTACACTAACAGGTCGTGCTATTGCTCGTCATATGGCAGGTAAGGTTAACGAGATTATCACAGGCGAAAACAGTCACACTGGTAAATCTATTATCTATGGTGATACTGACAGTTGTTACTTTAGTGCATATAAGACTCTTAAGAAAGAGATTGATACTAAACAGATTGCCTGGAGTAAAGAGAGTGTAGTGCAACTTTACGATCAGATTGGTGAGGAAGTCAACAAAACATTCCCACAGTTTATGTTGGATGCATTTCACTGTCCAAAAACTCGTGGTGAGGTTATTAAAGCAGGCCGTGAACTAGTTGCTATTAAAGGCCTGTTTATTACTAAGAAACGTTATGCTGTTCTTTACTATGATAAAGAAGGAAAACGTACAGACATTGAAGGCAAGCCAGGTAAGATCAAGGCCATGGGCTTGGATCTGAAACGTAGTGATACGCCAGAATTTATCCAGAACTTCTTAAGTGATGTGCTGGAGAAAGTCTTAACTGGTACTACTGAACAAGAAGTTCTGGACTTTATTACTGAGTTTAGAACTAACTTTAAAATACGTCCAGGTTGGGAAAAAGGTAGCCCTAAACGTGCCAACAATATTTCAGCATATCGCGGCAAGGAAGAGAAAGCAGGTAAGACTAACATGCCCGGACATGTTCGTGCAAGTCTTAACTGGAATACTCTAAAGCGTATGATGGACGACAAGTATTCAATGAGTGTAACTGACGGTGCTAAGGTAATCGTTTGTAAGCTCAAAGATAATCCACTGGGGTTTACTAGCGTGGCCTATCCAGTAGATGAGCTTAGACTGCCCCAGTGGTTTAAGGATTTGCCATTTAATCACGAAGAAATGGAACAGACGATTATTGATAACAAGTTAGAAAACCTGATTGGTGTGCTAAACTGGGATATCAGATCAACCGAACAGACAAATACTTTCAATAAATTATTTGACTTCTAAGACAAAAACCTATATACTATACAACAAAGGAACTATTATGCAAGATATTTTAAAAGACCTCGTAGGACATACACACAGCTTAGGCTTTTTGCCACTAGTTAAAATTACAGGCGATAAAGACACAGTGATTGAATCTATGGCTGAAGACCGTAGTGTTATTGTTACTGCAAAAACACACAAAGCAGTTGATGAGTTTGATGGCGTGTTTGGTATGCCTAACCTAGACAAGTTAGCACTACACTTAAAGAATCCAGAATACAAAGAAGGTGCTAACATTGAGGTAGTGCGTTCACAACGTAATGGTGTAGAAATTCCAACTAGCCTGCATTTTGAAAATGCCGCTAAGGATTTTAGAAATGATTATCGTTTCATGAATAGTGAGATTATTAATGAAAAACTAAAGTCAGTTAAATTTAAAGGCGCAAGTTGGGATATTGAATTTGAGCCAGCAGTAGCCAGCATCCAACGTTTGCGTTTACAAGCGGCGGCACACACAGAAGAAACAACCTTTCAAGTTAAAACAGAAGGTGGCAATCTAGTGTTCTTCTTTGGTGACGCAAGTACACACGCAGGATCATTTGTGTTCCATGCTAATGTAGATGGCAAGTTAAAGCAGACATGGTCGTGGCCTGTTAACCAAGTAATGGCAATTCTTGCACTTGATGGTGACAAGACCATGCGTATTGCAGATGCAGGTGCTATGCAAATCACAGTTGATTCAGGTCTTGCTGAATACAACTACATTTTACCAGCACAGAGCAAATAATGAATAAAAACCTGACTGCCCAGCAAAGCGATTATGCATACTTCTTGCCAGCTACGTCAGGTTTCTACTCAACGTTCATAGGCAAACAACGCTATGGAAACTACGTAGATCCTGCACGTATACCACCAAGTTTAGCCAATGGTGTAGAAAGTCTCAACTATCTAAATCCAGATAAGGGTGCGTTCTACTTTGATCATTGCCTATACTCTGCAGGACATGCTAACTTAGATCTTACCAAGCCAGATGAAACTGAAGACATGTTCCGTAATAGAGACCGTAGCACTAGCTGGGTCTTAGGTGACTCAGGTGGATTCCAGATTGGTAAAGGTGTATGGGAAGGCGAGTGGCGTGATCCTACAGGACCAGAAGTTGCTGCCAAATGGGCAGAAGTTCTTGCATTAGGTGTTGAGCTTGTACCACAAGTACATCCTACTGGCCATCCTAAGACAGACAAAAATGGTAATCCTAAGTACACTAAGATTGATCATCCTAAACTTTATCAAGCCCGTTTAGATGCCGCACAAAAGAAGCGTGAACAAGTATTAACTTGGATGGACACGCTAATGGACTATGGCATGGTACTTGATATTCCAGCTTGGGTTGAACGCAGTCCCGCAGGACGTAAGGCAACTGGTATTGAGTCATATCAGCAGGCAGTTAATGCTACACGGTTTAATAACGAATACTTTATCAAGCATCGTAATGGCAACTGCAAGTTCTTAAATGTTTTACAAGGTGAAACACACGAACAAGCAGATGATTGGTATCAACAGGTTAAGGACTTTTGCGATACTAAAGTCTACGGTAATAAGGCATTTAATGGTTGGGGTATGGGTGGACAAAACATGTGTGATATTCACCTTGTGCTCAAACGCCTAGTGGCTCTACGATTTGATGGATTGTTAGAACAAGGTCAACATGACTGGATGCACTTCTTGGGTACATCAAAGTTAGAGTGGGCTGTACTACTAACAGACATACAACGTGCTGTACGCAAGTATCATAATCCGGACTTTACAATATCTTTTGACTGTGCTAGTCCGTTCTTAGCTACTGCTAATGGACAGATTTATATTAATACAGAAACTGAAGACCGTACTAAGTGGGTTTATCGTATGCAGGCGAGTGCGGATGATAAGAAGTATGCCACTGACTCACGCCTGTTTAAAGATGCAGTACTACAAGATGGCGTCTTTGAGAAGTTTGAATCAAGTCCTATTATTGATCAAATTCAAATGAAGGAAATTTGTATCTATGCTCCAGGTGATCTAAATAAGAATGGTAAGGAAGGCGCAACGTCGTGGGATTCATTTAGCTATGCACTAATGATGGGTCATAATGTTTGGATGCACTTGAATGCAGTACAAGAAGCTAATCGCCAATATGATTTGGGCAAATTGCCGTCCATGTTAGTTGACGAACGCTTTGATAGAGTGTATTATAAGGACATAGTAGAAGCAATATTTGCTTGTGATAACAGAGATGATGCTAATGCCATTGTTGAACATTACAGCAAGTTTTGGATGACTATTATCGGCACACGTGGTGCTACTGGCAAGAAGACTGTCAATGCACACACTAAAGCTGAAGAATTTGGTATTCCTACTGTAGATTTTTCTGATTTACGAGTAGCTAAAATTGAAGAACCCATTGTTACAACTTTTGATAGTTTATTTGAATGACATTACCTGATGAAAGATATCGTGCTGTAGTGCAAACTAGAAGATTCTTACTGGATCTTTGTAATAGCAATCACACTCCACGAGTTCCTAAACTTGTTAGACAAACCGCACGAGACCTGCTACGGCATTATCCTAGCGATTGGGATATGCAGATGGCTGCACACAGTGCGCCAGATCATTTTCAAGAACGTATGGAACCTGTGACTAGACTTTTTAAACAATACGAGCAAAATAAAAATGAAGCGTGATTATACAAACGGTCAGGCAGATAATATTATCTTCTTCACAGGTGTTGAAATTGAACACACACCCGCATACGGTTTAAAGACATTATTTGTTAATGGCGTACAACCGGTTGAAGATATTGCATTAAACTTACAAGGTTGTGAGCATATCTTTTTTGGTGCCAATCATAGTTTTAATCCACAATCATACGAAGAGCACAAAGCATGGGAAAATATGATCCTTTTCTTTTTAGAAAAAGAATACCTGTGCAGCCTTGATATTCCTATTAATCAAGTTGAAGAATTTCACGAAAGCGGCTATTGTGAGTATAACAATTTCATTCCGCAGATAAGAGTGCCAATTCCTTATGTAAAACTTTGGAATTATAATACAATGCTTAAAATAGATGATAAAGATTTCAAGGCAACTAATCCCGGCGTGTGGTCTCATAGTCTACACACACTGATGGATCGTAGTAAATTTACAGACTGGTCACAATACAAAAACGATGAGATCGTAAAATGAACGAAACACAAGCACAACAACTAGTAGATGCTATCACTAGACAAAATCAATTACTAGAAGGTATTGATTGGAAACTATGGGAACTTTTTAAACACTTAGTACCACAAGAAGAAAAGAAATGATTATTAAACAAGACATTAGACCTAACAAAATGATTTGGGTTACCTTTCGTAAAGAAGGTATTCACAAATATCCAGCAGCCGCAACAGATCCTAATCTGTGTACAGCAGGTGAAATGGATGTGAGTTTCCTTGGAAATGCCCATAGACATATTTTTCATTTTAAAGTATGGATCAGCGTAGTGCATAACGATAGAGATATTGAGTTTATTCAGTTTAAACGCTGGTTGGAGGGTCTTTATAATAAAGACATCCTGCAACTAGATTTTAAAAGTTGTGAAATGATGTCAGACGATTTGTATGACACAATTCATGAAAAGTATCCCGACCGTGAGGTTTGGATTGAGGTCTCCGAAGACGGAGAAAATGGTTCATTTATTAAATATTAAGGAAAGCTATAATGGCTAAGAATTATCGTGATGTTAACTATTGGGAAGCTAAACCCGAGATTGTTAAAATCTTTGACGACTTAGAAAAGTTTAAAGACTTTTGTCGTTTCGAGCTTTGTGACTTTAATGAGGCTAATCTTTACAACAGAGATAGTCAAGTGTGGAACAACTACTACTACAGCACACGCCCACGTAAGCCACGTGGTGAATATAACCGTGGTGGCAATAACAACTATCGTCAACGCAATGACAATTTTTCTCGTTGATTTAGAATCAGTTGAAACTAGGTACACAGGACAATGGAAGTCCCATGTACCTAAACTCTTACAAAAGGCAGGACACCATGTCAACATTATATCAGGTCCTACGGACATTCCTAGTGCTACCACTCCTGGAGCATTTCTCAACTTTGGCGGAACTAATATATACAAGGCTAGTCAAGTGGAGCAGATGGGCCGTTTATTTTGTAGCGGATCCGTTAATGCTGGCGACCATTTCGTGTTTACTGATGCTTGGCATCCAGGTGTCATTAATCTAAAGTACATGAGTGAATTACTGGGCATTCCGGTAACTACACACGGACTTTGGCATGCTGGCAGCTATGATCCTCAAGACTTTCTAGGACGTCTTGTAGGTAAGAAACCTTGGGTTAGGCATGCTGAGAAAAGTTTTTTTCATGCATTTGATCACAACTACTTTGCCACAGACTTTCACATTAGAATGTTTGTAGACAACTTGTTAGAAGACGGGTATAAAAGCGAAAATCCGTATTACGAAGAAGACTACGATGAGTATCAACTTAGTAGTAAGATTGTCCGCACTGGCTGGCCTATGGAGTATATGGATACTACGTTGACTGCATATAAAAATATGCCTAAGCGAGATCTTATATTGTTCCCGCATCGTATTGCTCCCGAGAAACAAGTTGAAATCTTTAGAGATTTAAAACACTGGTTACCACAATACGAGTTTGTAGTATGTCAAGATCAACAACTAACTAAAAACGAATATCATAACTTGCTAGGAGAAGCTAAACTAGTGTTTAGTGCTAACCTACAAGAAACACTAGGTATTAGTTGTTACGAAGGTGCCATTGTAGACGCTATTCCTATGGTTCCAGATAGACTAAGTTATAGTGAAATGTATTTTGATGCATTCAAATATCCTAGTAAGTGGACTGAAGATTATGACACTTACACTGCCTATAGGCCAGATCTATGCCGTGCTATTATATCACATATGGACAATTATAAAACTAGATTGCCTATGTTAAAAAAACAAACGGAGACTCTACATGAGCAATTCTTCTCAGCAACAGACCTCGTTAGACGATTTACTTAAAGATATAACAATAGATTTGTCAGAACCTACTACTACCGTAATAGGTAGTAGTGACTATTCTTATAGTTCTGATTCTACTACAATGTCAACTATTACAATAAGCCCGCAGTATAATTTCAATACTACGTTTGCTAATAATAGTGTAAACACTATATCGATTGATTCTAGCTCGCTGTTCACTTATAATATGCCAAAAGAATGGATTGACTGTTTTCCAGAATGGCGTAGAGTTGAAGATATGTGTAAAGAGTATCCGGGACTAGAAATAGCATTTAGAAATTTTCAAACTGTTTATCAATTAGTAAAGGATGATTATGATAATCCAACTCCTAAAAAATAAATTCTTTAGTTTTTTAGAACGTGCTGATCGTAAAAGAATTATCATGGATCGTGTAGATAACGAGCCATATCTTGAACGATACTATGTATTTCTTAAAGATAGAACGTGGTTTCCGTTTAATGTATTCTTACACAAGTTTCTTAAATCAGATCCGGATGATGTACACGATCATCCTTGGCCCTATGCAACTCTAATCCTTAAAGGTGGTTACTATGAATGGACTCCTGTCTTTGACTCATCAGGTAAACAGATCGCTGAAACGGTTACATGGCAAGGACCCGGCAGTTTTCGTGTATGTGGCGCTAACAGCTATCATCGTATTGAGCTTGATCCTAGCGTAGATTGCTGGACCATGTTTATGCCTGGGCCGCAAAAGCGTGAATGGGGGTTTCTGGTAAAGAACAAATGGATACACAATGAGCACTACCTCCAACAACGTAAAATCAGCGGGTAATTTAGTTTATACTACTAATGGTACTGCTGGACAGTTTTTAACAAGTACCGGCGCAAACGGAACTAGTTGGTCTCAAACTAATATTCCAAATACGCATTTCAATAGTAGCAATAATAATCCTATAATGACAATACCTTACGGTGAGGATAAAGTTGTTGTAGAAGAAACGGCTGCATTAGAAGTCAAGGGCAAAATGATACTTAACGGACTAGATCTTGAAGAACGTTTAAAGACTATGGAAAAAGTCTTGCGTATTCCTGAAAGAGATGTTAAACTAGAAAAGAAGCATCCAAAGCTAAAGAAACTATATGATCAATACATAAACGAATTAGAAAAATATAGAACCTGGAATCGCATTAAAGGTGAAGAATGACAACTGCATTAGAAAAGGCATTAGATGAAAAACGAGCACCGTGGACAAACATTGAATACCGAACAAAAGATTTCTGGATCTTCAGAGATGCTTATCCAGTTACCGAAGGGCATCTGTTATTTGTGCCTACCCAGGAACAAAGTAACAATCTCTGGGAGTGTTACAAAGCAGCCTACAAATTTGGGTTTGAAGGAGTTGAATCAGAAAAATGGGATGGCTTTAACATCGGGCAAAACATCGGGGAAACTGCAGGACAAACAGTAATGTATCCGCATGTACATATGATTCCACGTCGCAAGGGTGATATGGAAGATCCACGTGGGGGTGTTCGTCACGTTATACCAGAAAAAGGAAACTATAAAAATGCAAGTAAGAGTTAAAGAAAATACAGAAGAAATTGGTAAGTGCGGTTGCGGTCGCAGTCCAACTGGTAAGTGTGTTGGATGGCACGGCCTTACTGAAGAACAATTTCAAGAACGTTTAGAAAAATATCAAACTGGTCAACAAGATCTCAGTGGTAAAGATATCTAAATGAATACTGACGATCATGAAATTGTAGTAGCTTGGCACAATCAAGATAACCTATGGTGGAACGAAACTTGTGCTATGGTACTAGAAGTGTTTGGATTACCTGGAACCAGGTTTGTCTATAAACCTTTTGAAGATTTTATGACGTTCACATTTAAATCAAAAAAAGATGCCGACTTGTGTCGTATACTGCTAAGTGAACGATTATGACAAAAATAGGCATTGTTGGATTAGGGTTTGTTGGAGAAGCTGTACTCAATGCCTACGAAACGTTGTTTACTGACGTAATTGTTGTAGACATTGATCCAAAAAAATCTACAGGTACTTATGCAGATTTACAAGATTGTGATGCAGTATTTGTATGTGTACCTAGTCCCTCAAAGGATACCGGCGAATGCGACACTAGCATTTTAAATTCTGTGCTGTACATGTTAAGTGATTATAAAAATGTAATTATCAGCAAGACCACTGCTACGCCACAGTTCTACGAAAAGATGCAGACTGTCTATCCTAATCTTGTACACATACCAGAGTTTTTAACAGCCGCTAAAGCCAATCAAGATTATCTCAAAGAACAAAATGCTATCATAGGTGGAAAAATTGCTGCCTATAGAAATGAAGCAGAACGTATTATCAAACTAGTACAACCTATAACAATGGTAGAGCATTGTTCAATAGGTGAAGCTGCTTTTGTCAAATATACAATCAATTCATATCTAGCTACCAAAGTAGTGTTTATGAATGAAATGAGTGAGCTGGCAGTAGCACACGGATATCGCTGGGACGCTATTAGAATGTATCTAGCAGAAGACAACCGTATTGGGTTGAGTCACATGCAGGTACCGGGTCCAGATGGATATTACGGATTTGGCGGCATGTGTTTTCCAAAAGATACAACTGCTTGGGTAAAGTATGCAAATAAACTAGGCGTACAATTGAGCGTATTGAAGACAGCAATTAAGAAAAATGTCCTATTTAGGTTGCAAAAACCTAAATAAAGTAGTACAATGTACAATAGTCATCCACGACAATAACTCGGAGAATAATAATTGACACAAAAATTTATAGCAGATCCTGCACTTAGACCCGCACCAGAATTTAAACCAGATAAGTTTGTACCTTTAAAGACAGAAGTTAAAAAAGAAACAGGCTTGGCCGCAATGGCAGGTGATGGCGGATACGAAGAAGCCTACTTAGGAGATTACCTTCGTTCTAAGATGAAGCGTGACGGCAAAAGATTCTGGGCCGGCGACAACATTAGTGAATATGTTAACGATTATAACAAAGAGCAACTAATCGACGAAGCTACAGAAGCATTTGAACTAGTGCTTGACCGTTTGCTTATTGATCGTGAGAATGATCCTAATAGCAAAGGCACAGCAAGACGTCTTGCTAAAATGTATTTTAATGAAATAATGGAGGGTAGATATGAACAAGCACCAGACGCAACAGCATTTCCAAACGACTCGCAGGACCGTTATGAAGGTATGTTGGTTGTTCGTAGTGAGCTCCGCAGTATGTGTAGCCATCATCATCAACCCGTTAGTGGCGTTGCTTATATTGGTATTATTGCGGCTCAGAAACTCATCGGACTTAGCAAATATACGAGGATCGCTCAATGGTGTGCCCGTCGAGGTACTCTCCAGGAGGAACTTTGTAACGACATTGCCCGCGAAATTAGCAAAGCTACTGATTCCCAAAACGTAGCAGTCTATGTACAGGCGATTCACGGTTGCTGTGAGAATCGTGGCATTATGGCACATTCTAGTCTTACACAGACTACAGTATTAAAAGGTGCATTTAAAGAAGATCAAGGAACTAAGAAAGAATTCTTTGACAATATTAAAATGCAACAAGAGTTTGCGCCGCGATGAGATACATTACTAACAAGTTTGATAGTGTTCGCTTGCCCATTGAAGAGGGCTTGTTAGAGTGGTTGCAGGCAAAATATCCTGCTTCTAAATATTATATAAAGGAAATATAATGGATAAGTTTTTTGAATGGTTTGGCCGTCACCGTAAAACGATTGGCTATGTAGTCGGCGGTGCTAACGTAGGTTCAGGCATTGTACAAATTGCTAGTGGAAGTTTTTGGCCTGGCATAGTATGGTTAGTATTAGGTGCGTCAATAATTTTAGATACAAGGATGTTCAAATGAGTGTATATCTTATCAAGCCGCTGGAAAAGAAAAGTGTTGTCTACCATGTAGAAATGTATCGTAGGAATCCTGATGATAGCGTCAGTTGGTTTAACATTGACGAAACATATCGTTGGGGGCAGGGCTTTGTTGAAGGTGACTTGGATTGTAATCTTCCTTGGCAAGGTGATACTGTTGCCTACGCTCGAACCGATTGTGGTTGGGGTTGTGAGTTTGATGACAGCATCAGCGTTGAGTGGGAGTTTAGTGATGACATTAGTGAACTTGAACAACAAGAACTCAAAGAAGCATACTACGAAGGTGGTGCTGGCTGGTTGTTTGACGGAGAACATGATTGGGCCGAAGAAGATACTGCAGTACATATTATTGCTCCATATCAAGTTGATCTATGCAACGATGCCGGAGAAGTTATTGAAGAAAATGTAAAACTAAAGACACGCCCAGATCCTAGTAATTCGTGGCCTTTTCCAAATTAAGGAATATTATGAATTCAGTAGACATGGCTAACAATTTAATCTTTAGAGCAAAGAACTTAACTGAGTTTACTGTTACTACTGAAGTTCCGGATGAGTTCCGGATGAATGGTGAGATCCCATTTGACATGCAGATTAAAGATAGTATAATAACAGCTAAGGTGTGGGCTGTAGACTTTGACGAGGCTGCAAAAAGATTAGATGATTTTTTAGGAACATGTAAATGAAATGGTTAAAACGATTAGTAGCCAATTGGGCACAACAAGGCAGCGAAGAGAATGCTAAAGTTTCTAGAGGATTAGTTACCTCAAGAGATTCTGAAGCTGTATGCGGCGATGAACCAATCTTGAACTTTAAAGTCTACTCAGCAGTAGGCGGTAAGGTTGTAGAGTTTAGACGTTATGATCGTAAGATTGATCGTAATGATACTACTACTTACATTATTACTAATGATCAAGACTTTGGTGAACGAATTAGTAAAATTGCAACAATGGAAAAATTAAAGTTATGAGCAAAATTAAAATTGCAGAGCTGTTCTACAGCATACAAGGTGAAGGTCGCTACATGGGTGTTCCTAGTGTGTTTCTACGCACTTTTGGTTGTAACTTTAAGTGCGCTGGCTTTGGTATGCCACGTGGTGAACTAAGTCATGAGGCAACAGACCTTGCGGCGACCCACACAATGATTAAAGCATTTGAAAAATATGAAGACTTGCCTTTAGTTAGCACAGGTTGTGACAGCTATGCTAGTTGGCATCCTGATTTCAAAGATCTAAGTCCAATGATGGAAAGTAATGGTATTGTAAATCGCATTATGGAAATACTTCCACACCGTCGTTGGAAGGACGAACACTTAGTTATTACAGGCGGTGAGCCTTTGTTAGGTTGGCAACGTGCTTATCCAGATTTACTAAATCATGCTAGTATGAGCGGACTTAAAGAAATTACATTCGAAACAAATGGTACTCAACCATTAACTGACGAATTTAGATCATTTTTGTACAACTGGCGCAAGGCTAATACAGATCGAGAAATTACATTTAGCGTAAGTGCTAAACTTCCCTGTAGCGGAGAATCTTGGGAAGAAGCTATTAGACCAAAAACTGTATGCGAATATGAGTGGTTTGGTACAGCATATCTAAAATTTGTTATTGCCACCGAGCAAGACTTTGCTGATGCACAACGTGCTACTGAAGAATATCGTCGTGCTGGATTTACTGGGCATGTTTATTTGATGCCAGTAGGCGGTGTTGAAAATGTCTATGCTATGAATAACAAAAATATTGCATTGTTAGCAATGAAACATGGGTTACGATACAGTGACCGTTTGCAAGTGCCGTTATTTAAAAATGAGTGGGGTACATAATGAAAAACTTTTTTAAACGCTTAGTTGGTATTGATAAGCTAGAAGAAGAAAAAGCAACCTTACAAGCAGCCAGAGATCAAGCAGTAGCAGAAACTGCACAGGCACAGGCTGCAGAAGCACAGGCCAAATCTACTCCTAAAGAACGTGCTACTGCCAAAGGCGAGCCGTGGGTTAGTGTTTTAGATACCCATGTTAATAAAGATAACATTAAGAATGGCTTTTTTGAGCTTGACTGGAACGACCTTTTTATAGTACAATTGAAACAAGCAGGTTATGGTTTTGACGGTGACCCAGACGAGGAGATTGTAGATCGTTGGTTTAGAGACATTGTTAGAAACATGCTAGCAGAGGAAGGCATGGACACCACAAGAGGTGCAGGCTATATTAATGTTGTTCCTATATCACAAGGCAAGTCAGAAGTTAGTTAATGAACATTTATAAAATTAAAAGCGATCTTCCTGGAACAGAATATGCCCCAACATGGAATATTTCAGTCGGCAATACTGTATGGGAAGAATCAGCAAAGATCGACACTATTAAAACATGGTTACTTACAAATGAAGAACGCATTAAAGAAACTTATGCAGTGTCCAATGTTGGTGATACTGGATTAGGTAACGATAGTATTTCCAGTAGAATTGGCATGTATAATCTATTTGATTATACCACTGAACTTCCAGAACTCGCCGATTTATTAAAATTTATGCAAAAGTCCTATATTGATTTTGTTGATAGTGACCATACTACTAAACAGGAGTTAGTATTAGTATGTTGGGTCAATATTCTTAGAGAAGGTCAAAAAATTAGAGAACATGTGCATAATGCAAGTAGTATGGGATATTTAAGTGGTAATATGCATTTAGATGATTATAAAACTAGTACCATTTATAGAAGTCCATACGAGCCATTTGTTCCTCATTCATTTGATAATGTTAAAGGCGGGTTTACTATATTCCCTAGTTACGTACCTCATACAACCACAGAATACTTAGATGTAACAACTCCACGAGTTAGTATTGCCTGTGATTTTAGAGTGCCATATACTGTATCCTGGAATCAACCGCATCAAGAATTTATGAACAGAGAAATTTTTGAACAACTAATATCTGAAAGATAAAATGACATATATTTTAGTAGATACTGCAAATACATTCTTCCGTGCTAGGCACGTTGTTCGCGGTGACGCTGACATCAAACTAGGCATGGCCCTTCACATTACTTTTAACAGTATTAAAAAAGCGTGGAATGACTTTGGCGGGAAGCATGTGGTATTCTGCTTAGAAGGTAGGTCGTGGCGTAAGGATTTTTATAAGCCTTACAAGGCTAATCGTGCAGAAACTCGTGCGGCAATGACTGTACGTGAACAAGAAGAAGATAAACTCTTTTGGGAGACGTTTGATGCGTTTAAAGAGTTTATTGAAACAAAGACTAACTGCACAGTCTTGCAACATAAACAACTAGAAGCAGATGATTTAATCGCAGGCTTTATACAAATGCATCCTAATGATGACCATGTGATCATTTCGACAGACAGCGATTTTCACCAATTGATTGCGCCCAATGTTAAGCAGTATAATGGTGTAGCAGATACACTTACTACACACGAAGGCGTCTTTGATAAGAAAGGCAAAAGTGTAATTGACAAGAAAACTAAAGAGGCTGTGGCAGCACCTAATCCACAATGGATCTTATTTGAGAAATGTATGCGTGGCGATAGCAGTGATAATGTCTTTAGTGCTTATCCAGGTGTTCGTACTAAAGGCACAAAGAATAAAGTTGGCCTAACAGAAGCCTACGAAGATAAAGGTAAAAAAGGCTGGGCGTGGAACAATCTCATGCTTCAGCGTTGGGTCGACCACGAAGGTATCGAACACAAGGTCCTAGACGACTATAACCGCAATGTAACATTAGTTGATCTAACTGCACAACCTGAAGATGTTAGACAAATGATTACAACAACTATTGAAGAGAAAATTCAAGAGCCTAAGAATATTAGTCAAGTAGGAATTCGTTTATTAAAGTTTTGTCAGCTGTATGACATGAAACGTATGATGGATAGTATTGAATCATTTGCTCATCCATTTCAAGCAAGATATATTAAATTATCGGAGACACAATGAATTTAAAAGCCAAACCCATAGTAGATGGTAAATTTTGGATTGTAGAAGAAGATGGAGAAAAAGTTGGTATTCTACATAAAAAAGAAAATAACAAGTTCATGCTAAGTTCAAAAGACGGCGAAGCATACTTTAGCAAAAAAGATGAACTAACAAAACGATTTGGCAAGGACTTCTTTTTAGTCAGTGATAAAGTAAAAATTACGCACGAAGAAGTACGTGATGTGTATGACTATCCCACTAGCTGCCGTCCATATAATCCGTTATTCAATGTGCAACGTAAGTTGCCATTATTCACTAAATCAAGTGCAAGTAAGAGCTTGTATTGTGCAGGCTATTATACAATTAAATTTGACAAAGGCTGGGTTAAGAGCTTTTGTCCTAAACTGATTACTATTGAACGCTACCCTTATAAAGGACCCTTCAAGAGTGAATTGGAAATGAAACAGGTGCTAGCTAATGCCAAATCCGATTAATACTATTCCAATTCAACAGTTTATACAGCAGGTAAAGGCTGCTGATCTTACGCAACAGCGTGAGATTAAAATAGACATTAAGACAGCTAAAGCACTGGCCTATTGTCTAGGAGAAGTCAGTGCAAAATTGTTAGAAGATTACGATATATTGTTTAAACGTTTAGAATCTAGTACGGGTGCGGCTGTTACTGTACAAATGGATGGTGGCGGATTTTCCACCAATTAATTGATAAATATATGCGTACATAATAGGACGCATATATCATGTCAAGACCTAAGCCAAAAGTTCTGTTAGACTATGTTAACAAAAAGAACTATAAAAGCGAACAGATTTTAGAAGCTGAAGCAATTTGGGCTGTCTTCTATAAAAATGAGCCTTTTAATTTAAAATCTGCAAGTAGCATTACCAGCTATCCCGGCCCTAAGTATAAGAAAGTATCATTTAGTAATCCCGGACATGCACATAATCTTGCAAAAAAACTCAATCAAATGTTTAACTGCGAGGATTTCCAAGTAGTTAAACTAACCTCCGGCGAAATCATCAAATGATCTCAAAAGAGACTTTTACCAAAATTTTCCTACAGCAAAAGGAAAGAAGTATAGATGCAGCCAATATTAAACTGCATATGTACAAATGGTGGCAAAGTCATAGAAGCAAAGATCAAGGGGGTCTGCGTCTAAGTGATGACGGGTTTGATTTTTTGGTAAACGAATTGGAACTACGTAGTTACGAAATTCCATTTACAGAGCCAATTGAGTTAAGTCCCCAAACTATTATCTTTTTTGATAGAACTATGGATTTTCCATACTATCTTACAAACCAAAGTATTACTGTATTTTCTGAGCGTAAATCATTTGAGCTATATATGTTTTCGGACGACATTCGAAAATACGGTCTAGTCAAAGCTATAAATCGCCAAAACAAAGATAGCCAAACGGACGAAAACTCCTAAAAAATCTGTTGACGTGACTGCTGTTAGGCATTATAATAGATACATAGACAGTTAAACTTCAACGCTTTTTTAACCCAGGAGTATTTATGAGCGAGATCCTTTCACGTACAGTTGGCCCTAAAGCCGCTAAAAAATCCCTTCGTCGTGCTTTTAAAGCCAATCGTCCATTGTTCATCTGGGGACCTCCAGGCATTGGTAAATCCGATATTGTTAAACAAATGGGCGAAGAATTGAATGCCCATGTTATTGACATTCGTTTGTCACTTTGGGATCCTACAGATATTAAAGGTATTCCGTTTTTCAATTCTACATCTAATAAGATGGAATGGGCACCGCCTGTAGAATTGCCCGATGACGTGATGGCTGCTCAACATAGCAAGATCATCTTGTTCATGGACGAAATGAACTCTGCGGCTCCTGCTGTACAGGCAGCGGCTTATCAACTTGTTTTGAACCGTCGTGTTGGTACTTACAAATTGCCAGACAATGTACACATTGTTGCCGCTGGTAACCGTGAAACTGACAAGGGTGTTACTTATCGTATGCCTGCTCCGTTGGCTAACCGTTTTGTTCACTTGGAAATGAAAGTTGACTGGGAAGATTATTTTGGTTGGGCTGTTGACAACAAGATCCATAAGGACGTAGTTGGCTTCTTGACCTTCTCTAAGAAGGACTTGTATGACTTTGATCCTAAGTCAGCATCACGTGCCTTTGCTACACCACGTAGCTGGTCATTTGTATCTGAGTTGTTGTTTGATGACGAGGAAGATACAGACACATTGACAGATTTGATCTCGGGTGCTGTTGGTGAAGGTCTAGCTGTTAAGTTTATGGCTCATCGTAAGATTGCATCTAAATTGCCTGATCCTACAGACATCTTAAACGGCAAGGTTAAGAAAATGGACACTAAAGAAATCAGTGCCATGTATTCATTGACTGTGTCATTGTGCTACGAATTGAAAGATGCTAGCGACAAAAACGACAAGAAGTTTAACGACAAGGTTAACTACTTCTTCCAGTTTATGATGGATAATTTTGAAACTGAATTGGTTGTTATGGGTACTAAACTTGCTCTTACTCAATATCAGTTGCCATTGGATCCAGATGAGATCAAATGCTTTGACGACTTCCATGCCAAATATGGTAAGTACATTGCGGCGGCTACAGAAAAGCGTTAATTAGTAGCCAAAGTCAATTGACAGGACCTGCGGGTCCTGTTATAATATATACATACAGTAAATACTTAGGAGCAAAAAATGTCAAATTATCTAGACCCAATTGTTGATAAAATTGTAGTGGCTCGTGTTGGATTGCTACTACGACATCCGTTTTTTGGCAATATGGCTACTCGTCTTAAAATTGAAGATGCGTCAGACTGGTGTGCTACTGCCGCTACAGACGGACGTCACTTATATTACAATAAAGACTTTTTTGCAGATTTATCTGTTAAACAAGTTGAGTTTGTAGTAGCACACGAAATTCTGCATAACGTTTTTGAGCACATGCTCCGTGTAGAAGGTCGTGATCGTAAGATATGGAACATTGCCGCTGACTACTCAGTTAACGGTACATTGACACGTGATCGTATTGGTGAAGCTCCTCCTAAGATTAAAATCTTCCACGACACTGCTCACTACGGCAAAAGCTCAGAACAGATCTATGATGAGATCTATGAGCAGTATGATGATGAAGAATTAGCGGCACTTGGCGAGTTGTTAGACGAACATATTGACTGGGAGAAGGAAGGCAAAAATGGTCAGCCTGCTTACAGTAAAGAAGAGCTCAAGCAAATCCGTGATGAGATCAAAGAAGCTATGATGACAGCGGCTCAGGCAGCGGGTGCGGGAAATGTGCCTGCAGAGATTGGACGCATGATTAAAGAGCTTACAGAGCCTAAGATGAACTGGCGTGAAATTTTACGTCAGCAAATCCAAAGCACTATTAAAAACGACTATACCTTTATGCGTCCTAACCGCAAAGCATGGCACATGAGTGCAATTTTGCCAGGCACTAACTATGCTGAGACTATTGACATTTGTATTGGTATTGACATGTCAGGTTCTATTAGTGACGAGCAAGCTAAAGACTTTATTAGTGAAATTAAAGGTATTATGGAAGAATACAAAGACTACAAAATTAAATTGTGGTGCTTTGATACCAAAGTCTATAATGAAGCAGATTTTGACGGGTACGGTGAAGACATTATGGAATACGAAGTCAAGGGCGGTGGCGGTACCGAGTTTGATGTTAACTGGGACTACATGAAAGCTAACGATATTCAACCTAAAAAGTTTATCATGTTTACTGACGGTTATCCATACGGCAGCTGGGGTGATGAAAACTACTGCGATACAGTATTCATCATCCACGGCAATAACACTATTGTTCCTCCATTTGGTGCTCACGCATACTATGAGTCTAGTGATAAAAATTGATCCTGATGCATTCAGTGCTGGGCAAATTGAAAGTAAAATTTGGGCGGCACGTGAATTAGAAACTGTAGTGGCTCAACAAAAAATTGAGCCACTACGTATTGCTATACTAGGCGGATGGTATGCACTACTGCATTTTATTCTGCAGACTAGAGAACGGGTAGCCATTGAATACTGTAGGTCTTATGATGTTGATCCGAGTGCGTGTATGGATGCAAATCTTATCAATAACACTTGGGAAATAAAAGATTGGCAGTTTAGGTCGTTTCCTAGAGATGCTAATAAAGCTACATACGATGATAACATTAACCTAGTAGT
>Ga0209353_10000336_pt1 | contig 29001 bp, 26 predicted proteins | sample LauGreSpBDMM15SD_2_FD_187561 | JGI IMG/M metagenome (GOLD analysis project Ga0209353, IMG submission 187561) | Freshwater lake microbial communities from Lake Michigan, USA - Sp13.BD.MM15.SD (SPAdes) (version 2) | ecosystem: Environmental > Aquatic > Freshwater > Lake | place: Lake Michigan... | reverse complement strand
AGTTTTACACTCTTGTTGAGGTTTGCCGGCTTTATCTAGCACAAGTTTACCAGCTTTGTCTGTTTTGTCTTTGCAGACTTTTTTAGTTTCTGCTTCAGCAAATGCTGACATAAGTGCAAAACTAGCAATAACGGCTACAATAAATTTTTTCATTTAATTTCCTTAGTTGATGCAAACTTTTCGCTTGCTGTAAATCCTAATCCTGCAATTACAATAAACATCATAGAGTCAAATAGTTTTGTGTCTATAGTGTGACCAAGTATCATTGCTATAAAAGCAGCGGCACATAGTAAAAATGCTAAAAACGTAATTACTCGTTTACTGCTAACAGTGGGGTCACTAGATAACATAGTATTTAAACTTGTCATTTAAATCTCCGGATGCGGTGCCTGAACAGGAGCAGGTTTACCATTAATATAAATAATATTAGTGGCAGGAGCCGCGCTAGTTCCGTTAAATCCCGCAGTTGTTGAAAACCCAGGTGAAAATGTTGGTTCTATTTTAACTGGATTAGCTTTAGCATAAGTATTTGAATTTTCTTGTGCTTGCTTAATCATATCGCGTTTCATTTCCATTTCTTCTTTGCTACCACCAGCTAACATAATTCCACTCAATGTACCTGTTAAGAAAGTAGCAATTGGAATAATCATCTCAAAAAACTTTTGATCGATTGGGCTAATAGCGTTTAGTGGCTGAGTAATGAAAATAATAGAGTATAGCACAACAAACACAATACCAGTTAATGTAAGGGCCAAACAAATGCCAATAAAGAATTTTAGGCGCGCCATTAACTGATCTTCAGTATAAATAATTGTGTTACTTTCCACAGGTAGCTCCTTGTGTTTGTTGCGGTGTGCAAGCACCTGTTGGTGCAAACGATTGATTAATTGTTTGAGTTTGTCCATCTTTGGGAGGTCCTAATCTTGGATCACGTTGACCTTTAAAAATGTGTTCTGGACACGTTCTGGTAACATCACATACGGGTACTTTGCAGTAATCTTTGTCCCAGTTTGCAGGATCTTGACAAGGATAGCGAAAGCTATCTTTACCAAAAAATGCCAATGCCACAGGTATTGTAAGCAAAATTATTGCCCACTTAAATAGTTTTAAATCATTGTGCATTTATAGCCCTACTTTTCCTAGTAATAAATTAACAATTTTATCTGATAGATCGTCGGGTAAGAATTTTAAAAAGCCTAAAGCATAGAGTGCTACGCAACCATAAACAAATATCTTAAAGCACAAATCCGCTGTTTTTTGATATTCGTTCATTAATGGCCACACCTATTACCTGTTTGACAGTATTGCATTAGTTCGTAACCGCCAACAAACATCAAAAATAAAACAAATCCAACTACGCCAATTATCATAGCCCATTCATTTAGTTCTTCTTCTTTTTGTTTACGTGCTCGTTCTTGAGCATTAAAAAGTCTTATTTCATTAGCATCATCTGCATCCATCTCTGCTTGACGAGCTTTAATCTTGTTCCAAACGTCAATTTTGCCTGTTTGCATAAACAACATTTTAAGTTCTTCTTCAAATGCTCTGGCCTGCTCTAGTGCCATCTCGATCTGAAGTGCAGTGCCCATGTTGTTGCCTTTTTTACTACTTTTAGCTTCCATTAAAGCTTTAGTAGCTGTGCTTTTAGCATCAAACATTTTGCCAATCATTGGGGCCAATGACCCTAAATCGTTAGCAACTGCGCTTGCTTTCTTAACCATTGAAATGGCGGACTGTATCCCCGCTAGTGCGGTTATCGGATCTATCATATTACCTCCTATTGGCGTTTTTTACGCCATTCTAAACAAATTACTTTTCGATTGTATACGTCTCCAGTCCATGCCCACCTAACACATTCGTATTGGTCAGGTTTGGCATAACTTAATGTTAATGAAATTAATAAAATGCTAATCATTTTATTAGTTGGTTATATTAAAGGATAAATTAGGATGATCGGGATAGGCTACAATTACTTCGCCTTCTGGGCACTTATATTTAATATTAGCCATTAATGTGGCAGTACCTGGCGCAACTTTAGTAAAATTAGGTAATGTTATACGATAACTAAATTTATCAATTTTGTTTGAAGCTGGACCGGAAAATACACTAACAGAGCTTTTGGCAGTATGTACTTGAAACGCAGAGTCTTTTACTTCTAATTTAAACTCTTTAACTTCGCAATCATCCCTGTGTTTCTCTCTCGCCACAATTACTGCAAACTCACTATTAGCCGGTCCTGATTCAATTTTAAAATATTCTCCGTGCCAAGTCAAAATAGGTTGCACAGGCTTTAGTTTATCCCACAAAGTATATCCACCACCTACTAATGCTAGACTGGCAGTAATGGCAGCTATACCTTTGGTAATTATTTCTAGGCTTATTTTCATTTAAGCCCCTAGTACATGCTTGGCATGTTCATAGTGTTTTTTACGATCTTCTAGGCCGATTGTGCCGCCATTGATGCGTTTGGTTAGTGTAAGGATATCGTCTTTATCCGCCCACTGATTTAAGTTGTTTGTTTCCCAGAACCAACAAGCTGACTGCGCTGCACCTTCAAAAGTTTCCATATACTGTGAAGCTTCTTCGGGTGTGATTTGTAGTGAGGCTGCAAACCAAAAATAGTTGTCTTTGCCAGTGAGTTGAATAAGCCCACGACCGCAGTAACGATACCCGTCACCTGTTTCAGGACCACCATTGCCCATACGATTAGCATAAACTAAATTGGCAATTGCTTCTGGCTTGTTTGCATACTGTGCTGCCATTTCGTCTGTGGGAAAGTATTTGCCAAAAATCTTGCGTAGAGTAACAGCACGATAGTTTAAATTTTCTTTGATGGCTCGGAATCCGCCTGATTCATGTGCACATTGTGCTAAAAACGCTGCCATGCGTCGTGGAGTATTGATTTCGTAGTCTGGTAATAGTTGTACTAGTGCACGGTGCCAGTGTTCAATATAAGGATTTTTCTCAACAATTTGTTTTAACTGATCTAGTCGTAATTCCATTACTTTAACCCTTCATATATAACTTTTTGTTCACGATACCAACGTTGCCATGCTTCTAATTTAACAGCACACGTATAGTATTCGGTATAATTAACTGTTACAGTTTTTGCCACATCTGACAATTTAGACTCGTCGTGCAGTTTTTGTAGATTAGGACAAGGTTCTTGTACTAGTTTACCTGGAGCTTGTGGAAATTTTGCTGTAACTGGCACAGTTGTAGAACAAGCACTAAGTAGGAAAACTAGTGCAATTGCTAAAGATTTCATTTTGGTGCCTCTGCTGCTTGATTATGTATTGTAACAAACTCTTTGGGAATCACACAGTTAACATCATGTTTAACCACTTCACGATCTACGTACTTTACAATATCTTTGCCACGTTCACGGATTACTTGAGTTTTTACTACTGTTTTTTCCACAATATCGGTGTTAAGTGTTGCACTTTGTGCTTCTGCTTGCGCAACTTTTGTTTCCAATTCTTTGACACGAGCTAACCATGCGTCGTTATTGCTTATAGCCCCAATCATAAAAATTGAGAATAGTGCTAGAGCAATGCTACCTGCTTGAATGAGTTCGCCATGCGGTAAAAACTTAAGAAACTTAACCGCTAAAAATGCTGCTAAGGATGCAAAGAATAGCACAAAAAATAGCCAATTAGGTAAAAATTGTAGTATCCACATATTATATCATGCTCTTTAAGTTGTTTAGCAGTCGAGTATCTTCTGGTGCAAACTCAAGTGCTTTTTTTACTAAGTCTATGGCTTCGTCTTTTAAGCCAAGATTCCAAGCAGCAATCGACCCTAAATCGTAAGGACGCTCTGTCCAGACTGTTGGGTCCATTGTGTAAACCAGTGCTTTGTCACGAATAGTTAGTGCAGACTTTGCAGCTGCATAACACTCCGTCCAATTACTAGTGCGGTAAGCAAGTGTGGCAAGTTCAACCCAAGGTTCGCGTGTGCCGGGGGCTTCTGCTACTGCTAAGCGATACATTTTAATCGCTTGTTCCAAGTTACCTAATTCAGTATAACATTTACCTAGTAATCTGTAAGCATAGCAACGTTCGTTCTGCCAAGTAGCCTCTGGCATTGCTAAATATTTGTTTAAGTACTCGATAGCTTCTTTCCAGCGTGAATAAAAAGTTAGTTCACGTGCGTGATAAAATGCATTACGAGGACAGTGTGGATCTTCAGCAATTGCCAGCTCTAACAGTGGCATATATTGTCCGCGAGACTTGGTGTTGTCTGGTAAATGCGTAACCAACAACATATCTGTATGTGCATACAGTTCTTTGGTACGGTTATCCGGCCTGGGATATTCGTGCACAGGATGATGCCAGTGGTATCCAGTCCTGTGATGAATTTTTTCGTAAAAGAAACTAATGCCTTGACCCCAGTCAAATTTGTAACGGAGTCTGGTAGTTGTTGCAGTCCAAACTCGTTCAATTTCTTCTCGCCAACCAGGTTCTAAGACTTCGTCTAAGTCTAGACTAATGCAGACATCATAGTCACCTGGAATCAAGTTAAGGGCAGTGTCACGAGCTTTGTCAAAACGCCAAGGACGTACCGAGATATTATATACCTCGGCACCGTATTTTTTGGCTTCTGCAACTGTGTTGTCTGTTGATCCTGTGTCTGCAATTAAAATTAGATCAGCGTCTATGGCTGACTTGCAAAATCGTTCAACAAATTGTTCTTCGTTTTTACTGATAGCGTATACTGCTATTTTCATGTGAGTTAAAAGTTAAATGGTTTTTGGGGCCAGCTAATTGTTTCCGCTGGTTGGTCTTTTGAATAGTGTTGGGTTAAGTCGCGCAGCTCTTGCTTGTAGTCTAGTAAAGCGCGAATTTGACTTTCATCTAGTGTAGGCGTTGCTTCGCGCAATAGTTCTTCTTGATGACGCTGCACAAGCCAATCAGTTTCAGCAAGGTATTGAGCTCGCTGCATTTCTACAGTAATTACTGGTTTGTCAGCTTCTATTAAAATGTTGATTGTTTGTAACAAACTATCTTTGTTGTTTAAGAACCAAGTTATTTCTGGTTGCTCAACTCCAACAAGTACTTCATTACTACCTTGTTTTTGAACATGGTATATTTCTCTGTTTGGCTCATAAGAAACAAACGCAGAAGTATTTGCAAAAGGATAGCCTGTGTCTGCAACAAGTTTATTTACACTTTCCCAGTGATATCCTTGACCGTCTATGCGTAAGAAAAAGTGTGAATTAAAAAAGTCAAAAGAAATCATATCAGTATTGTTCAAGGTATTACTCCTTTATATTGTATAAACGCAACACCAATTCGTGGTGGTACAAAAGGCGCTCCGCTGTATACCATCGGGCCGTGTGTATGGCTCCAAGAAACAGTATTGTGCTGTCCGCCTGAGCCCGTTGTATTTGGTGTATAAGCATACCCACTGTTATGGTAGTGTGATACGCTAGCAGTATTAAGTGATAGATAACCTATGTTATCAGCACTGGTAATTACATTCCATTGATTATTACCATAGCCTATAACATAACTGCCCAAATTAAGTGTACCATTATTTCCATCACACACATACCAAGGAGCTGGAATAGCTCCTAAAGTTCCCACATACATAACAATCATATCTGTTTGTGGTCTGCTTTCAAGATTCATTTTCCAGAAGTTTAATAACTTACTGGAGATTGTAGACTGTGAAAGCGAAAGTGCTGCGGTGTGTTCGTGCGCTCCAGCATATTGATAGTTGTAGTTACGCAAGTAAGCACCATTAGCCATAGGTCTATACGCAGTACTTGTTCCCATGTGTATGTGTCCACCATTACTACTCATAGTTACGCCTATGCCACCACTATAGGGTACCCCTCCTGTAAAAGTTTGATTATTTAAGGCACCTACAAGATAACTTTTACTATCAGTTGTTAATACTGCTGTTGCTGTACCTCTTGTTTCTACATCAGCATCGGTGTCAGTAATAGTAACTGTTGGAGGAGATCTATAGCCTGAACCTTTATTAGTAACTGTTACTGATGTTGGAACACCTAGTGTAATTTTTACAGTACCCGTAGCTGTTACACCACCAGGTACTTCGGGGGCACTGAATGTAACTTTTGAAGTAACTTGAGTAAAACCAGACCAAGTTCCGCTGATTGTTACACTTGCTACACTTTGAGCTCCAATAAATGCCGAGGCATTTATTGGAGTAGTTTGTTTTACAACCAATGAGTTAGCAGGAATTCTGGCAACTGAACTTTTAGTACGCAAAAAAGTTACTCTTTGTCGATTCAATATATTTTCAGTTGCACCATTTAACGTACCTGCATTAAAGCTGTGTGAGTGATTATCTGCACTACCAGTTAAAAACCCTAAACTACCTCCGGTACTGCCAGTTATGTTTTGATTAAAGTTTGATCCACTATGAACACCTGCAGAGGGGGTAGAACCGCTAGCACTAACGCTACCGTTTGTTCCTGCTAGAGCAGCTCCTATTTGTGCAGGGGTAAGAGTACTGTATAAATACCTACCATCTGCGGCCGCATATCTTTCCCAGCCAGAAATAAGGGGAGTATTACCGTAATATGGGATTAAGGTATTTGCTGGAAACTTATATATTTCTGGCACATACTCGCCTCCTGCAAATGCAAAATTACTTGTTGTACTTGATACAATGGATATTGGAGGCATCTAAAAATCCTTATGCGTATTTGGTCTGTGAAATATACACATTCCAAGTGGTAGTGCCAGTTCTAATTACATATACCACGTATATATCTGTGCAAAAACTGTTGCCTGCTGGCGCTGTTACTGCATTTTGATATTGTAGTGTACGTGTTCCTGCTCCGCTATCAATAGTTACATTAGTAAGTGAATGCGCTACCGAACCGTTGGGCACAAGCAGTGTAACCCCAACACTTTCACCTACGTTAACTAGCGAGCTAAGAGGTGTGGTGGAGTCGCCGCGAAGATTCAAAATAAAATTTTGTGTAGCTGTATTATACAACACAATCGATTGTGTGGCAACATCAAAATCTACTAACCCCCCTGGTGCTACACCTGCTAGTGTAACAGGCTCTTTTACTACTTTTAAAGTTTTGTTTGCAATAACCTGGCTACCCGTTAAAGTAGCCAGTGAATTATATAGTGCGGGATCTAGAGTGTTTTGAACGACTAGGGTCATGAAATTCCTTCAAAAAAGACAAGAAACTGTCCGTTTACTCGTGATGGTCTAATAAAGTACCATCCTGTGTTATTGCCTGCATCTGTAATAGTGCCGTTAAATGCATGCCACTCAGCAAGTCCTGTAGCATTAGTATCTTTTATACTAATATAACTAGGTGTGGCAAACCCACCGGCTTTTGAAAAATTAACCTGTGAGCCAGGAGTACTACTTTGAATAGTAATTAAATTACCCGCAGTGCCTGTTGCTGTAAATTCTTCAAATGTTTGAGTACTTCCAGCAGGAAATACAAAAGTAGCAGGCAGAGTTGTGGCACTTAAATTCCTAAAATAATTAGAGCCAGTAACTGTTAAAGTTCCTGTATTGGCTTTATTAAGTATACCATAATTACCATTACCACCATTAAAAGTACTACCAATCATGTTAATTGTATAAGTGTTAAATATGCCTGACCAGGTGCCTCCAGATGCTGTCCAATTAGATACATTATTAACCACTCCAGGACCGCTTATACCACGACTATTAGCAGTAGTTGAAGTAAATGTACTAGTGTTTAAAGTAAAACCTTGTAAAAGTATTTCACCCGAAATAGGTGCAGTTTCAGTTGCAGTAACGTTTGAAATTAGTGCAGCACCTATGTAATTTGTAATTTCAAACTTACTAACGATGCCTCCACCTATTTCTCCAGACCATTCATAGTTAGGAACAGAACCACCAATTCTGGCTATAAAAGCATTTGTACCAACAGGAGATAGGTTTATTCTTGCCGCATTTATAACGCCCGTGCCTCCTCCAACCGAAACAGCTACATTCATACCGCTAAGATCTAGTCGTTTAAAACAAGAGTTGGTAGCAATAACTGGAGCTATATTTCCACTTAGTTGAAGATTAGGGTGTGTGTAACCGCCTTGAGCCATAGCTTCATTATTAGTATACGAAGTATTAGCCCAGTTAAAGTTTTTAACAACATTGGTAGTGCTTACAATTGTTTCTTCGCCAGTGCCACCAGCAATAAACATAAAGTTACCAGGCCGAGGAGCATTTAGTGGAGTAGAATTAGCTGCTCCAGTAAGAACCATATTATAGGTCTCTAAATATAGCATTCGTTCTGCTGTAGCGCTATAAGGTACATTATATTGTGCCGTGGTTGTATTGCCATTTCTAACTTCAAGTCTACCATTATTATGATTGATAACAGTAATTACAGGACTATTTCCATCTATAACAGTGCCTACACTATAGCTAGGGCTATTATTGATATTGACTGTACCAATATTACCTCCTATAGCTAAGTAACAACCTGGATAAGTATTATCTGTAGCAAACGTATTTACTGTAGTAATTGATTTCGTACCTAGTGGATTTACATAATAAACTCCCCAAACAGTATTAAGTACGTTAATACTCCAAGCAGAGTTAATGCCGTCCATTGCAATAATTTCGCCAATATAACTACCACTAGTAAACGTTGGCAAAGCATTACCACCTTGTACAAGTATTCGTGGTCCAATGTTATTTACTGGAGCTCCACTAGTGCCCACAGTAAATGTTTTAGCAGAACTTAAGTTAGCTACTACAAACGAAAGAGGGTCGTAATACCCTGGTTCTGTAAATGTAAAGTTAGTTGCGGTAGCCATGTTAATAAGCGTAGTACCGGAACCAGTATTAGTAAGATATATATTATTATAGCCTTCCCCACTTAAACCTCGTATACTACTATTGCTAGACGAAAAAGTGCCTGTGTATATAGTGCAACCATAAGGCATACGTAGTGTGCCACTATTAATAGTAGTTGTGCCTGTTACAGTCAAAGTACTTCCAGTAAATTGCGCAGTTGCCGCGCCAACAGTTACGGGCAGAGTAATATTTAAGTTAGCAATGGTTTTTTCATATGTAGGGTCATTAAAATCGCCAATACCATAATAACTAATGTTATTTCCGTTTACCATGTTTAATGTTACGCCCGTGGCTGGGTTAGAACCAAACATAATAGATTTGCAATTAATAGTTGTAGTACCTAAACTACCTGTGCCTGTAGTGCCACTTAAATCTAATCGTGTAAAATGGCTTCCACTAGCAATAGTTGGAACGGCGGCCCCATCAGTAATTTGTAAATTAGGAGGATTATTAGTACCAGTTGGTGCTCCAACTGAGAAAGTTCTGGCTACATTTGTTACAGAGGAAAAACCTCCGTAGGTACCGTCCCAATCAGGATCGTACACAGCATTAAAATTAGTTGCTGTACCTAGGCTTAGTACAGTTGCTCCTGAGCCAGCCTGGCTTAAATAAATACGTGAAAAAAGTTTAAAATCAATAGATCTTGAAGTTGTGTAGTTACTATTCCATATAGGGCAATTAATTGAAAAACTATTTAAGTCTACTAGTCCAAGTGAATGAAATATACTATTTGAGGTACCGCTTAAACTCATAGTGCCTGACATTATTACACCAGCACTGCCTTGAAAATATACTGCAGAAGGTATTGGGGCGGTAAACGCTACCCAAGTCTGAACAGTTGTAGATTTAAAAAATACTCCGCCAGTAACGTTCCAAGTAGAATTTCCAGCATCTACATATATTTCGTTTCCCCAGATGCTTAAATTACCAGAACCAGTAAAAGTTACTCCGCTCCAGCCATAGTTAAACATGCTATAGCATAGAACGCTTGACGAAATTGTTACTGTATAAGTACTACCATAATCATAAAAGTATACCACATCAGCTGCAGTAGGTACAGATGCACCCCTAGTTATTCCATCTACAGACCAGCATCCGGTAGTACTCCAATTACCGTTGTAATTGGAGTCACTGGTACCCATCCAAATTCTTTCTGCCATATTAAATGCCCTTTATGCGTTAGGTTCAGACAATGGATTAACAATTGCCAACCATTCTGTGTATCTTTTTTCTTTTATTTGTTCAATATCTTCGGGTGTAAGTAAATTATATCGTTCTTCTGGTAGTATAATTGAGCCCTTGTACCAGTAAGGTAGACTACCTCGTACAAAAGTATGTATTACTCTACCGTCTTTACGAATAACCTTATCGTCTATTTCAGTATTTAATGCTGCAAGTCGTTCTTCTGCGATTCCCATTTTAATATCCAAAATTTTTGGCAATTAAATGCCATTTGCTAGTACTGCTACTGTACATAAAACCAAAATAATCAAACTTATCACCGCCAGTTGAGGCAGTAGGTAGCACTAAGTCTACTGAGCCTTGAAAAGCTGCGTTCCAACTAAAGGTCTGTGTATTAGTAGACTTTAGTCTGAAAATTATTTTTTGCCCGTTTACGGGCGAGCCTGTTATTGCGTTAATGGTTAATGTGCCAGTTGCTTGAGTGTTTGTTTGCAGTGCCACGTCAGTGGTATCTGCATTAAGTGTAACTGATGTAGCATCAGTTATGTCCACTATTCGGGTAGATTGACTTACCCAATCAGTGCCATTTGATACCAATCGGTTACCAGCGGCGCCTGGCGCGGTAACGCCAGTGCCGCCTTTGCTTGCGCCTAGAACACCTTGTGTACTAACGCCTCTGGCTAATTTAGCTAAGTATGTTGCTATACTCATTGTGTTCCTTATTTTGTTAACAATGCCTGAGCAGGCGGTGTGAAGTTGGCTGTGTAGCGAGCGTAGCCTTTGGTGATGCGTAAGTCATCAATGTACCCATTCCAACTATTAGTATCAGCTGCAGTATAACCATTAGCAAATCTTCCTACAGCAGCAAACAGTGTTTTTGCTATTGGAAACTCTGGAAATGTTGTTGTAGAGCCAATTTGTATACCGTCTAGAAATAACTTTGCAGATCCAGCATTAACTGATAGTGCTACGTGTTGCCAAGTATTTGTTACTAAAGTACCTCCTGTAATAGCAACAGGGGTTCCTAAAGTAGTTGTACGTACTGAGGCGGCTATAGTTGTCCCAACTTTAATTAGGTCTAAACCTGCAAATCCACCTGTGTTATTTTCACACAATTCAAAAATAGCTTGGTAATAAAGACCACCAGCGCTGTATATCCAAGCTTCAATTGTATAAGTTGTGCCTAAATATACTTGAGGGGTAATAGGGAGTTGTAAACCGTCTCCAGTACCATCAAAGTATAAACTACTAGTTCCGTACTTTTTCTGTGCAGTTGATACCTTGGCGTCACCTACAGTTTCCAACACCACCTTACCACTCTTGTCTTGTATGGCGGACTTGTCCATGTTGAGTAGCAGTGTGGTATTTGGAACAGTTTGAAGCGGTTGAGTTGGTGGTACAAAGTTACTAGTATAAAGTGCTTGACCTTTAATCACACGTGCATCTGATATGTATCCGTTTAAATAGTTTACATCTAAGTTAGTATATCCTCTGCCGATAATACATTCTGTATTAGTAATATTTGCGCTAGAGGTAGCAGTTCCTTGTAAAACGCCATTTATAAACAATGACATGGTACTACTAGAATTTCTGACAAGTGCAATGTGTGTCCAAGTATTTTTAATAACACTAGCAGTACTGTCTAAGTCAGTACCTGCTCCACTATTACCAATACTAAAACGTACTTTGTTTGTATTAGATACATTAAAGCTAAATCCGGTTCCAGAAGTACCAATAGTAGAAATGCCACCTTGCCAAGTATCAGATACTAGTGGGTAAACCCAAGCTTCTGCAGTAAAAGCACCTGTACTCATAACAAGTGAGTTAGCGTTATATATTTGTAAATAATCTCCAATACCATCAAAGTATGCACTTGACCCAAACACAGCTGGTGTGTAGTCCTGTGCGCTTGAAGTTGTCCATCCAAATGGATTAAATCTACGAGGTTTTGCATCACCAACTGCAGTTATAGCAAATTGGTTAACACTGTTATCTATTAACGTAGAACTTTGGCAAGTTAATAATTGTGTATTAGCAACGGCTGTTAATGGTTGAGTAGGTACTGCTATTGTAGTTGCGCTTGGAGTATAAACAGAAGAACCTTTAACTACACGTAAATTAGATATGTAACCATTTATATAAGCAGCAGCGCCAGCGGCTTGACGACTTATATGAAAACTGTTGGTACTTGAAAAGTTATTTGATGTAGTAGTAGTTGCAACTCGTGTACCATTTAAAAACATAGATAGAGTTGTTCCACTTCTACACACAGCTATATGATTCCATGCATTAGGTGTTGAGGCTACATTTGATGTTAAAAATGCTGTAGCCCAACCCATTAGAGTTGGATAGAATGTTGAAGACGCAATTTGTATTTCAAATTGTGCATCGCCACCACCAGAACTTACAGCATTACTAAACAATGCGGCAAATGCGTTTGCTTGCTGATAATACCACATTTCAACACAAAAATCTCCGCTGCCAAGCACAAGATTTGAGGACGATGGTACAGTTAAATAATCTCCTGATCCATCAAAACCCACGCTGTGTGTGAGTGGAGTTTGCGTTACGGTTGCAAAAGGCGAAAACTTTTGTACACTAACGTCACCGTTGCGTGTAAGAGCAAATGCGTTGATGCTGTTGTCAACCAGTGAAGGTGACTGGCAGGTAAGCAGAGAAGTACCAGCAATGGGCGTAAGAGGTGCAGTTGGGGGTGTGAAGTTAGCTGTATAAAGTGCTGTGCCTTTTACAAGCCGTAAATTTGACATATAACCATACATTACCACTCCGCCCAAGCCGCCGTTATAGATTTCTTGACCTATATAAGAGTTTGTGCCCGAAATAGTACTGGAATTTGAAGCAGTGCCTTGAGAAATGCCATTGATATATCCAGTGATTACTCCACTATTACGCACAAGTGCTATGTGAGTCCAGGTATTAGCAGGTACTGTGCCTGAACTTGTGTATACACGACTAGGAACTGCAAGACCAAGCTTAGCTGCATTGTCAATATAGAACATAGCTCCAGGGGCTGCATAAGAATCGCCAATGCATAATATTGTACGAGCAGAACTAAAGTTTACAACGTTAACCCAGGCTTCAAGAGTGAAATCACCTGAAAGTGTAGTTGTTGCAGATCCTTGATACTGTAAATAATCCCCCGATCCGTCAAAGTAGTTTGACCAGTTTGCTCCGTATGGACTAAATGAGCCTTGTGTGGTGTTTCCCGTACGGGTAATGTTAAGTGCATTTGAGCTGTTGTCTAAAAACTGTGAATTGGTGTGTGGTTGATTGGTTTGGCAAGTTAATAGTTGAGTATTAGCAACAGCTGTTAGTGGTTGTGTGGGAGGCGTAAAGTTAGCAGTATATACTGCGGTGCCATTAACTACACGGACATCAGAAATATAGCCAAGTTGACTATAGCCAGTACCATATATAGAACCAATACCAAAATATGTACCTGTATAGTTTGTAGTATCGGAGGCTACAGTGATGACTGCAACTCCATTAATATACAAGTTAGTTGTGCCGGAACTACGGACAACTGCAAAATGATACCAAGTATTAAAATTCCATGTTGCACTAGAACTTGTATTTGTATTTTTTGCATAGATTTGCCATACTTGCCCTGAGCTAACTGTACCAAACGCAACTGTGTTTGTTGTGTTTGCAGGAAAAGAAGTTGTACCTTGTTGAAAAATACCATTAGCACCTGCACCATTGTGTGCAGTTACATACGCCCATCCTTCAACAGTAAAATCACCTGTACCAAATGTAAAGGCAGAACTACTAGGAGCAGTTAAATAATCTCCGCTACCATCAAAATAGACGGAACCAAGTGTGCTATAACTTGAGTTAGGTACAAATGGGTCAAAGCTGCTGACCTTTGCTTCGCCAGCTTTGGTAACGGCAAATGCATTGGTACTGTTATCTATAAATCTATTAGATTGGCAGGTTAATAAACTTGTACCAGATATAGCTGTTAGTGGACTTGTAGGAGGAGTAAAGTTTGCTGTATAGACTGCCGTACCTTTAACAATGCGAACATTAGAAATGTATCCTGTGACATACTCAAAATTACCAGCACCGTTTCTACCAATAGCTACGGTCTGAGTAGAATCAGTAATTGCCAAGGCACCCATATCTAAATTTGGCCCTTTAACACCATCAACATATACATTAACCATTGCACCATTGCGTACGCCTGCAATATGATACCAGCGGTTTGTTGTTGCAACTGTGCCAAAAGTTGATTTATACACTGTTCCCCCATAACCTACTCCTACTAAAGGGTATGATGAACCATCTAGTCCAAGTACAAAACTCATTGATCCTTGACTGCCTCCGGCGTCACAAGTACCGATGAAAATTTGTTGGGCAACATTTTGTAAATATACCCAGCATTCAATTGTGAAGTCCCCGGCTCCCATAGTAAACGCAACATTATCCGGAACACTTATGTAATCACCAGCACCATCAAAATAGTTGGAATAATATCCAGGAGTATAAGGATTAAAGTTCGAAGGCTTTGTGTCGCCAAAACTGGTTAGAGCAAAGTTATTGACCGAGGCATCTGCTAAAAACGGTGTTGCACTAGTCTCGGAATTTAATAGGAGTGTGGTATATTTAAAGTACGTATCCGCAGCTATACTAACCGTCCAAGTAATAGTTTGTTGTGCAGTTTTACCAGTAACTGCAGCTGTTGCAGTCGCAGTTGTAGTAGTTGTGCCTGATACAGTAGCAGTACCACTTACTGTGTCACCACTTAATGTTAAACCTGTGGGCAAGGTATCCACAGCATAGCTAACCGTTTGACCTGCTGCTGATGTGGCTACAAGCGTGGTTGTTGAAGCCGCATCTTGCTGTACGGCAACGGCGTTTGCGCTTGACCAAGTTACTGTATCTGGGTTAACGGTTAAACTGAATTCACGATCTGTGTCTTGCAGTTCCAGATCAGTTGCACGAACTGTAAATGTATAAGTGGTTGATCCGGCTACTATGGGGCTAGTGCCCGAAATAGTTCCGGATGCGTTGATTGTAACACCATCAGGCAGTGTGCCACTGATAACACTATAAGATACTGCACTATCACTAGTAGCGGATACCGTACTTGAAACTGCCCCAGTTTCGTAGCTAGTTCCCAAACTTCCTGCAGCTGTTGTCCAGGCTGGAGTTCCAGAATATTGAATACCAGGCACTGCAATTGCAGTTGATCCATCTAAGTTAACCACATAAAGAATATAGCTGCCGGCTGCTAGTTGAGGTGCTGTAAATGTAATCTGTGTTGCACTCACAACTGTAACAACACCCACAGGTGTTGTGTTGATTAGTACTTTTGCACCTGAGGCAAAGTTTGTACCTGTAAGAGTAATTGTGGCTCCGCCAGCTGGGTTGGTTGCGGTATCATCGCCACCATAATTAATTGTGGAGATTGTTGGAGTACTGCTGCCCGCTCCTGTTGTAGTACCGGTACCGCCTTTGGCAGCACTTAAAACTCCATCAGCAGTTAAGCCGTCTGATAAGTTTACTAGTCGTTGTGCTATGCTCATAGAGTTTTCCTTTTATCTTATCCAGACATATCCTGGTAGTGTATTAACTGATGCTCCGGCGGTCCAGTCGCCCCAGCCAGCACTAGTAGTTTTAGCAGGATTTCCTGCTCCGCATCCAAAACCAAAACCAGAATCTGCTCCTGACGCTGCATAGTTATTGAATGTATGTCCCTGCTCATCTAATGGGCACCCTATCCAGGCGCCAGCTCTACCAATACTTGCAAAAGTTTCTGCTGTGGTTGAGTTAGCTGAGTTATTTGCCCAGCAACCAATACCGTAGTGCTGTATAATAGGCTCAGTACCTGGAGTACTCGTAAACGCAGTACCTGACTTCATTGTTACGTTTGCTACTGTTGCATTTGCTGCAATTGGAGGCTCTGTTGAGTCACAACGCAGACCAGAAGTATTAGCTGGAGTTCCTGCTGCTGTTATTGCTGCCGCAAAACTACTTAGTGGATTAGTCCATATCATAATAGGAGGTATTTTTGATACTCCACCTTGTTTCATTTCTAGCATTACACGATTAAATGAAAATGCATTCCAGGTTTGATACTTAGCCCAAGTACCAGAAACTAAATCAAAATCAGAGCTGTTATACGTTGAGGTATTAGTCCAATACGTACTACCAGAAGTCATGTCTCCCTGGCTATGAACTTTTAATAGTAAATACCAATCTCCGCCATCTATATAATTAAACCGTACATAGGCTTGAAACGGTGTTGGAGATAAGGAAGTACTAAACCAATAAATTCCATCTGTCGTAATTCCATTAGTTCTTAATTGAGCTACAGAAGTGGCGGGATTAGTAGAAGATTTACCTAGTCCAATAGAAGAAATTTGTACCCAAGCAGAATTTAAATAAGTTTCTAAATAGTTAGTAGTAGTGTTAATACGCATACTACCTGCTATAGGGGATGCGGGCCTTTGATCAGTTGTACCAACAGCCATAGGCATGTAATCAGTACCAGCAATTAGTTTAGCCGCTGTAATGGATCCATCTGCAGGAGTAGTTGTAACAGTGCCCCAACTAGCACTAGTGCCGTTAGTTGTTAAAAATTTACCACTATTAGCGGTTTGTGTTGGTAAGGCCGAAGCGGCTGTAGGAGACTTTGACCACGCTGTACCGTTATAAGTCCAAGTAATAGAATTGTAGACATAGGTGTCATTTAATGTGGGATTAGAAGGAAATGATATTGCCATATTATTGATACCTATACTTAACTATTACAATTCCAGAGCCACCATTACCGCCAGTAGCAGCGTTGCCCGCGCCATCGCCAGCTCCAGAACCGCCACCGCCACCGGTGTTTGCTCCGCCTGCTCCAGCATTATACCCAGATACTGCTCCACCTGAGTTGAAGCCTAAACCTGGTGTACCATTAAGAGAACCGCCTGCCCAACCTGCTCCGCCACCGCCTAGTCCACCATTACCACCACGATAAGTACCTTGACTGTAGTAAAGCATGGCTCCACCACCACCGCCCCAATAGTAACTTGTACCGTTGATAGCGTTTTGAACTCCAATGCCACCATTACCGCCATTTGATACTGTTGAAGTAGGGGTTCCGCCATTGCCGCCTGCCCCTGCACCACCACCACAAGGATAAGTTTCGCTAGTTGTTTGTGAATTTTGACCAGCACCACCAGTGTAACCGCCGTATCTAATAACGCCTGTGCCTGCGCTAGTACCGACTGCTCCAGCATACGGAGCTGAACGTGCTCCGCCACCTCCGCCATTGCCAACTTGTGTTGTTGTAGGCACAGCACCAGTGTAGTCGGTACCACGACCTCCTCCACCAGGCTTTGCAATTTCGCCAAATGCACTAGTAGATGATCCGCTAATACCTAGACCGCTACCACCACCGCCACTGGCAGATCCGCCTGCTCCAATAGTTATAGTGTATCCTGTAGCTGCCACAGCGTATGCTGGAATAGATACTACTTCTGCTCCTGCTCCTGCACCACCATAGCCTGTACCACCGCCGCCACCGCCTACAATCAATACTTCAATAGCTGCGCCTATAGGCGCAGTTGTAACATTAAAAGTACCACTGCTAGTATATGTTAATACTTTATAGTTTCCTACAGTAGTTTCGGTTGCTCCAGTATACGTTGCAGCTATCATTGCGCCTGCATACTGTAAACTTACCCAGACGGTTCCGTTGTACATCTCCAAGTAATTGGTTTCTGTGTTTAATCTTAATGCTCCTGTTGTGGCAGATACGGGGCGCTGAGCAGTTGTTCCTGAGGGTAAGTCAAAATAACCAGTACTTGAATTTGGCTGGTCACTAATAGCGGAAGGACTTACTGTCGGTATAGTAGGCTTGTCAGTAAGATCTAAATAGCTACCGCTACTACCACCACTACTACCAATCAATATCCAAGAACCACCTGCGTATACGTGCAAGTCTCCGGTTTCTGAATTTAACCAAAAAGAACCTGTTTGTGGACTAACTGGAGCAGTGGCAGCAACTACTGTAGCGGCTCCGCCACTGGTAGTTCCTGTACCGCCTTTATCAGCACTTAAAACACCGTTTGAGTCTAAGCCTTCTGCTAATTTTGCTAATCTTGTTGCTGTGCTCATGGTTAACTTCCTGTTTTAATATAGTAGTTTAATTTATTGCCAGGATTTGGAATAACTGGTAAAATTGTTTTTGCAATACCTTTCCAGTTTTGTGTAGTATAAACTGCAGTGGTGCTATTTCTACCAAAACCCACTAACACATTATACACAGGGTCAAAAACAACTCTCCAATTGCCGTTAACAATACCGTAGTTAGCGTAATTTTCAGGATCAAATCCAGTAGCAGTATAACTAGCAGATCCAGCAGACTGTTGTTTAAACATAGTAATACCGTTACCATGAGACACTGCCATAAACTGGTCACCATCGCTAAAAGTTATGCAAGTGATTAGGCTAGGGCTGCTAGGGACGCCTATAGTTGCTGCAAGAGATAGCGTGCCGTTTGAAATATTGATAGTATAAGCCTCTATGGTACCATTTGTCTTCCCAAAATAAGCAACAGTACCTGCTTTATTAATTGCACATGTACGAAAGCTGCCAACGATACCACTATTTAATACATAAGTACTACCGTTCCAGTACCATACTCCTGAAACAGGATTGGTACTAGAACTTGCAAATATCATGTAATTAGGAAGTTGTGAAGGTAAAAACTCTACACCATTATTGCCTTCTAGAAAACTAGCCATTACTGCTACTGTGCCGCCAGTATTAACAGGATTACCTAGAGTATTGCTGGCAATGTCGTATTTTATAAATCCCACAGCTGAAGAGTTGGTTCCAGTTAATATAACTAAACCGTTATTATTAATACGCAGACTATAGTAAATAGTACTACCAGCTACAACATTTGAGCTTGTGGCGCGTGCCCACCGAACCCCAGTACTAGCCTCTACCTGACTAGTATTACGTTTATATATTGTAGTTAGTACAGGGCTATTTCCACGATAAGCTACCAATAACTGCCCATCAGGACTAATTGCAAAATAAGGTTGGCCGTTGCTACCATAATCCGCTTGAACATTAGTTATTAGTGTAGGACCAGTTGCAGCATTGTATATAAAACGACCATCACTAGCACGCTGTATTAGTCTACATCTTGATCCTACGCCAAAATTAACGTTCCATGTTAATAGATCGCCTGTAAGAGGGTCTAGTACATTTACGGCTAGAGCAGTATGTATAGTATCCCAAGTTAGTGTATTGTTGTTAGTATCGCGTGGTTCTGTAAAACTTGTAGGGGTTGAGTTATAATCACCAGCAGTTTGGTAAAGTGTGTCTAGTTGTGGATACGTGCCTGGCGTGTACATAGCCCCATTACAAGGCAACCAAGTGGGTGCTGTATACTGAGCGGTATTTGCACTGATTACAATATCTCCAGTGTAGAAACTTGCACCGCCTGTGGGTGCTGTTCCAGCAGGACCAGTTGGGCCCGTAGGTCCTGTAGTGCCGTTAACACCAATCGTTCCGTTTGTTCCTTGCGGTCCTGTTGGGCCCACAATACCTTGTGCTCCACTTAAATCACTGGTATATGTGTACACACTTCCTGTCCATACATATAACCGCGAATTTTCTGCGTTGTTGGTGTCACCAGTGTCGATTAATGCAAACTGTCCTGCGGAGATTCCAGTGGGAGCAGTATCGGCTGTGAGTGCTGCTACGGATGCATAAGTCTTGGCTATGGTAAACCCCAAGCCACCTGGCCCTGTAGGCCCGGTTGCTCCAAGGGGTATATTTTGACTAGTCCAATTAGTACCGTCAGAAACTAATACATTACCAGTAGCACCAGGACTTGAAACACCTGTTCCGCCTTTTGCAGGACCTAGAATACCCTGTGAGCTTAAGCCTTGGGCTAATTTACCTAAATATGCTGCTATACTCATAGAGTAGTCCTTTACTTATTAAACCATTCCGGGTGTTTCGTCCCAGGCTTGGGTGGTTTCATTCCAACGATACATTTTACCGTCTGTGGGCATTGCCACAGGAGGCTGCCACAAGCATGTTTGTGTGTCCAGTGTCCAAGACGCAAAAGGTTGTGGAGGTGTAAAACAATCATTGGTTTGATCGTATGTATACCCAATACCAGCAAAGTTTTTGCGCAGTGGCGTACCACCCTGTGAGTGCACTCCGCCATGTGTGTTATAACTTGTTTGAATCCATGACGCAGGATCACCAAATAAACCTGTGTTGATTACATCTTGTTCGGCTACAATAACTTGTGTAACCACTTTGTTTTCATCTATTTTTGCAAAATGAGCCATTTTATTCCTATTAACTTGAACGATAACGAACAATAACTATACCGGAGCCACCAGTTCCGCCTGCGTAATCTCCGGTAGTATAGCTTCCACCGCCTCCACCGCCTCCAGTATTAGCAGTACCATCAGATCCAGCAAAACCTACTAAGGCTCCTCGACCGCCACCACCTGAACCGCCTAGTCCAGTAGTAAGACTTCCATAACTACCATTACCAGCCCCGCCTCCACCACCGCCTGCGTATGTTCCACCAATATTAGGTAATGTAAGTCCTGCTCCTCCTGGGCCTGTAACAGTGTTAGTTGCAGCGGCTCCCGCACCCCCGCCTCCAGCACCCGCAGTATCTGTGCCAGTATTTCCACCAGGATTGCCCTGACCACTAGTAGCGGGGCCTGCTCCTTGATTGTTAGGTGCACCACCACCAGATCCGCCAATAAGTGGTGTGCCAGAACTCCAACTTGCACCACCGCCACCACCAATGGCAGTATAACCAAAACCAGTACTATTAGAGCCATTACTGCCTTTAGTATTACGATTTGGCGCTCCAGCTCCGCCTGCTCCAATAGTAATAGCATAAGCAGAGTTTACTACGGGATTAAAAGTGTTAGTATATATTAAACCACCACCACCTCCACCTCCGCCCATTGTGTTACCACCGCCACCGCCACCAGCTATAATAGCTAGTTCTAATACTGAGCCTGCGGGTGCACTGGTTACTGTAAATGATCCAGCAGAATTAAACGTAAGTGTAGTATACCCACTTGTAGTAGAAACTACTGGGGTACCTGTAAAGGTGGCAACCATTATACCAACATATATTAAATTAACCCAATTACCATTATTGTAAATTTCTAAGTAATTCGTTGTAGTGTTTAATCGAGTAGCTCCATTAGGCGCGGTACCTGGTCGTTGAGCCGTTGTACCTGATGGTAAATCAAAGTAACCAGTACTTGTGTTTTCTTGATTGCTTACTGCATCAGGAGTTACTGCACCTCCTACTGCTGCCCAGGCACTGCCATTATATTGCTCAACAATACCTAGAGTGCTGTTATAGCGAATCATACCAGTGGTAGGAGTGCCTGGCCTTTCGGCAGTAGTACCTTTGGGAATACTAAAGTATCCTGTACTTGTATTTGCTTGGTCGCTTACATTGGCTGGTGTTACTGTGATCACAGAACCAGCATTTGGAAAAGTGCTTCTTGACCAGCCACGGCCGTTATAAGTCCAAGTTATTGAATTATATGTATACGCTTGATTTAGTGTGGGATTACTAGGGAATTGAAAAGCCATAGTTATAACCTTAATATTGAATTACTATACGTCCGGCTGTTCCTGCTGTTCCAGCAGCTCCACCAACCCCTTTAGTACCACGAAGTGTAGAAGTATCGTTACCAGGAGTAACTCCACTTCCAGCTGTTAATACTCCGCTGGCAATTAGTGTTGGGTGTAAATACCCACTGCCACCGCCACCCCCTGCCATGGTATTAGACTCTGAATATCCACCAGCGCTACCACCATAGTATCCACCACCGCCTGCGCCGCCATAAGCACCTGTGCGTGGGTGTCCACCCTGTAATGCACCTTGACCGCCTGCGTATCCAGGACCATCGCTTGAAGCATCGGCGCCGGCTGCGGATTGTGTACCGCCTTTACCTGCATAAGCAGTTTTACCATCATATGCCGAAGTACCATCTACACCAGTAGCACCACCACCTGCACCGCCTACGTTACCTGCCCCTGCTCGGCTTGAACCGCCACCACCACCACCGCCTGCTATAAGTATTGCATTTGCTTGGCTAATAGTAGTGCTAGAGAAAATTCCGCTATATCCACCGCCAGATCCGCCATATCGATTATCGGCATCGTTAGTGTTACCGCCTCCGCCGTACGCACTAGTACCACTATTTACTGCGGCTCCGCCTCCTACTAGTGCATAAATGCTACTACCAGGAGTAACTGTTAGTATACCTTCTGCATATCCACCAGCTCCGGCTGGAGAACCAACGCTCCATCCACCCGCCGTACCACCAGAACCGCCTCCGCCCCAAGAGTAAATCTTTAGTTTTGTAACCCCTGCAGGTACTGTGAAAGTTTGTAGTGATCCTGTAAAGTCCAGCGTTGTTATTACTGGAGCATTGACTGTAATGCTAAAAGTTCTATCGCTGGGGGAGTTTACGCCGTCGGAAGCTCGCACAGTGAATGTACTTGTAGTAGTTGAAACTACCTGTGTAGGAGTACCTGTTAGTTGTCCACTACTAGTTAGTGTTAATCCTGCTGGTACAGAGCCTGAAATAAGTGAATAACTTACCGTAGCTCCCGCATCTGAGTCTACTGCAACTACTGATAATGGGGTATAAAGCAATCTGTTAACATCAGTAATTGTAGCTAAACTGCCTGCTGCTGTTGACCATACTGGAACTGTACCAGTACTAATGCAGTCTACTGACGTAACACTTAATCCGCCAGGTGTTTCAACACGAACGTCTAGAGGCCCTTGGGTAGCGTCAAAATTTTGAGGAGTAGTAGCTACTAAACGGGAATAGCTTTCTATTACTACTGTGCCTGCTGTATATGCAGTGCCTGTGTTATTTATAAATTTAACAACAGTCCCAGGTATAAAACCGTTTCCAGTAATAGTAAAACTAGTACCAGATGCTCCACTGTAAATTGTAGGTCCTACAGTACTTATTGCTAAATTACCGTATGGAACCCAACCAATATTTGTGTAGAACTCTACTGCTCCAATAGTTGTATTATATCGAGCCATGCCAACTGCTGGAGTACTAGGTCTTTCAGCAGTTGTACCTACAGGTAATCCAACATTTGAACCAGTAAGTTGCAAATTAGCTAAACTCATGCCGTTTGCCAAAACCCAGTTACTGGCTGCGTAAACATATAGTTCGCCAGTATCTGAAGCTAACCAAACAGCTCCGTCCGTAGGACTAGCAGGTGCAGTGTCCGATACTGTTACAGAAGCTCCGCCTCCGCCAATACTTTCTCTACTCCAACCTTTACCGTTATAGGTCCAAGTAATATTATTACTAACGTGTGTTTGATTTAGTGTGGGGCTGCTTGGAAATGAAAAAGCCATAGTATTTACCTATTAAAATATAATTGTTCCAGAGGCATTAAATTTATATATTCTATAACCGCCATTTGTTGTTATTGCTGGGCTGCCTGTTGTAGTAGCTAAACTTATAGTATCAGGTACTCGTATTAATATACACCCAGAACCTCCGGCCCCTCCACCAGTATCACTGCCAGCACCTCCTCCGCCAGAACCAGTATTTGTTGCTCCTGCTGCAAAACCTTTGCCACCACCTGTACCTGCTGTTCCAGATCCACCACCGCCTGCTCCGCCACCACCAAAATATAAGGTAGTACCTGTCCAAGTTAGTGAAGTTGCTGCACCACCGCTGTCATTATTACCACTTCCTGCTGAACCTGCTCCGCCACCAGCAACATATTGCCCTACAGGATTACTGGCTCCAGAAAAATCTGCATTACTGGCTCCTATGAATCCAGTACCTGCTCCATCACCGCCTGTTGCGGTAACTGTTGTAATACCAGTACCACTAATAATACTAGAACCGCCGCTGCCTGCTATTACTCCATTAGATCCGGCACCTCCAGCACCAACGGTAACGGTATAACTAGTCCCGGGTATAAAAAATGCTGAACCTGTACGTACTACACCTGCAGCACCTCCAGAACCATAGTTTACTGCGTAAGTGCCTCCTGTAGCACCACCGCCACCTCCGACTGCAAAATATTCTACAGGATAAGCTGAGCCGGGCCATTTAAACCCGGCCCTATAGCCAGCAGCCATACTAGGGCTCCAGATACCTGATGCACCGGTAGCACTCACATTAAGCATATTTGCAGATAAAATTCCACCGATGTATCTTTTAGTCATTAGCTTATATCCTCGTAGCTGGTGGTTACTACAAGTGCATTTGCTGTACCTGCAGTAGCTCCTAGACTTGAATTTTCTTCTAAGTAGTATTGACTAGACTTGTCAATTACGTTGATTGTTGAATTTGCTGGAACTTGCATATTTCCTACAATTGCAAAACCAGTACCACCAATAGCTGCTGCATTATAGTATGAAACAGTAATAGTTGCAGCAGTACCAGTAGTATTAGCTACGTTTAGCGTATTGACTTTTAAGCATTTACCACTACTATCAGCATTGCTTAGCACACTAGTGGCACTAGTTGTTGTTAAACTAGTGCCACTTGTTTTGCCTGTTATTGTTGTTGCTCCAATTAAATTTGGTGCTGCCATTTTATCCTCCGAATACTAATGAATAGCCTAAAGTTTTTGCTGATGAGCCAGATCCTGCTGGTCCTGTTGGTCCTGCAACACCTGTTGGTCCAGTAGTTCCAGCTGCTCCAGCTGCTCCTGTTGTTCCCACAGCAATAACCCAGGTAGTACCTGTGTATATATAAAACTCTCCACTAGTAGAGTCCATCCACAGCTGCCCTGTAGTAGGGCTACTAGGGGCTGTATCACTAATATACGTTGTGCCTGCTGGTCCTGTTGGGCCGGTAGCTCCGTCCATACCAATAATACCGTTGGTTCCTGCAGGACCTGTTGGTCCTTGAGTACCTGTGGGTCCGGTAGGTCCGCCTGCGGGACCTTGTGGTCCTGTTGGTCCTGGCACAGCACTATCGGCACCTGTTGGTCCTATGGGCCCTGTGTTGCCTTGAGCACCTGTTGGACCTGTAACGCCTTGTGTACCTTGAACACCTTGGATACCTTGTACGCCTTGTGGTCCTGTGGGTCCAATCAAACCTTGTGGTCCTGTTGGTCCATCACCCATCATTTCGCGCACTACGATTTCGTTTCCGTCATCTGGTGCAGCGGCAAATGTTAGTGTTGTTCCACTTAGTGTATAGTCAGTAGTTGGTTTAACTAACAATCCGTTAACAACAACAAATATATTGTCTGCTGTATAGCCGCTGTTAACTGTAAAGGCTGTAGTAGTACCGTCGCCAGTAAAAGTTTCTGTAATAACAGTAAATGGTAGTCCTACTCCGCCTGGTCCTGTGGGTCCTGCAGTACCAGATGAACCTGTTGGTCCTGTGGGTCCTGCAACTGTTGATGCAGCCCCTGTTGGTCCTGTGTTACCTTGTGCACCTGTTGGTCCAGTAGCCCCATCCATGCCTATAGTACCATTAGTACCAGCTGGTCCTGTTGGGCCGTCACCACGCATTTCACGAACTACAATATCTTGATCTGCTCCTGGTGCGCTCACAAATGTCAGCGTAGTTCCACTTAGTGTATAGTCACTAGTTGGCTTTAACACAACACCGCTGACTGTTACCAGTAAACTGTCAACTGTAAATCCACTGTCTACTGTAAAGGCTGTACTAGTACCATTGCCAGTAAATGCTTTTGTTATAACAGTAAAGGGGCTACCAATACCGCTTGGGCCTTGTGGCCCTGTAGTACCTTGAGCACCTTGAATGCCTTGCGGACCTTGAGCTCCTGTGGGACCTGCAGTGCCTTGAGCCCCTGTTGGACCTGCTAAACCGTCGGCGCCTGTGGGGCCTGTTAAGCCTTGAGCACCTTGAGCACCTGTTGGACCCGCTACACCTTGTGAACCTTGAATACCATCAGCACCTGTTGGGCCTATTAAGCCTTGAGCACCTACGGCACCTGTTGGACCTGTTGAACCTTGAATACCTTGTGCACCACTAAGATCTGTTATATATGTATAACCAGAACCGTTCCACAAGTATAGTCTAGAAGTTTCGGAGTTATTTACATCGCCAGTATCAATAATTGCAAACTGTCCTGCAACAATACTTGTTGGTGCAGTATCGGCTGTTAGTGCTGCTACGCTAGCATATGTTTTGGCAATTGTGAATCCGAGACCAGTAGCGCCTGTTGGACCTATTGGACCTGTAGCACCGTCAACACCTATAGTGCCGTTAGTACCTTGTGGGCCTGTGGGTCCTTGTATACCTTGTGCACCTGTTGGACCTGTTGCTCCATTAACACCTATTGTACCATTAGTTCCAGCTGCTCCTGTTGGTCCTTGAGAACCTGTTGGACCTGTAGCACCATCATTACCTTGAATACCCTGTACACCTTGTATACCTTGAGTACCTTGAATACCTTGCGAACCTGTTGGGCCTGCAACACCTTGTATACCTTGTGCACCTGTTGGACCTGTAGAGCCTTGAGAGCCTTGAGAACCTGTTGGTCCGTCGCCTTTCATTTCACGCACTACGATCTCATGATCTGTTTTAGGAGCAGTGGTAAATGTTAGTGTAGTTCCGCTAAGTGTATAATCGCTAGTAGCTTTTAGTACAATACCGTTTACAACAACTAGTAAGTTATCAATTGTATAACCAGCATCAATTGTAAAGTTAGTGGTAGTATTGTCACCAGTAAAGTTTTTACTAATAACTGTAAAAGGTATCCCAATTCCGCCAGGACCTGTTGGGCCTGTAGAACCTGTGGGGCCTGTAGCTCCGTCAACTCCAATAACGCCGTTAGTTCCCGCAGCACCTGTTGGGCCTGCTATACCTTGAGTGCCCTGAGATCCTGTAGGACCTACATCACCTTGTACGCCTTGAATACCTTGTACGCCTTGCGAACCTGTTGGACCTACAACACCTGCAGTACCTTGAATACCTTGAGCACCTGTAGGGCCTGCAACTGTTGATGCAGCACCTGTTGAACCTGTAGGTCCTACAGCACCTGTTGGGCCTGTAGCACCATCAACACCTATAACACCATTAGTACCTTGTGGACCTGTGGGTCCTGTGATACCTTGCGACCCTTGTGGGCCTGTAGGTCCATCGCCCATCATTTCACGGACTACGATTTCTTGTCCAGTTTCTGGGGCAACAGTAAATGTTAATGTAGTTCCTGTTAGTGTATAATCACTAGTTGGTTTTAATACTGATCCGTTAACTATTACTAGTAAACTATCTGTAGTATATCCGCTATCGACTGTAAATGCTGTGGTACTATTATCACCAGTAAAAGTTTTAGTTACTATAATAAAAGGGCTGCCAGTACCTGCTGGACCTTGTGGACCTGTAGAACCTGTAGGCCCTAATGAACCTGTAGGTCCTGGTACTGTAGAATCAGCACCTGCAACGCCCTGTACACCTTGAATACCTTGTATACCTTGTGGGCCTGTAGGACCTACAACACCTTGGATACCTTGTGATCCGCTTGCACCTGTGGGTCCTTGAGAACCTGTAGGTCCAGCCACTGTAGAGTCAGAACCTGTGGGTCCTGTAACTCCATTAATACCTTGAGCACCTGTTGGGCCTTGGATACCTTGTATACCTTGTATACCTTGGATGCCTTGTGAACCTGTGGGTCCTGCTACACCTTGAATACCTTGTGCACCTGTAGGTCCTGTGGTTCCGTCAACGCCTATAACACCGTCAACGCCTTGAGCACCTGTGGGGCCTGCGATACCTTGAATGCCTTGTGCACCTGTAGGACCTGTTACACCTTGAGCACCTGTTGGACCTGTAGCTCCATCAACGCCTATAACGCCATCAACACCTTGAGCACCTGTAGGTCCTGTAACACCTTGTATACCTTGGATGCCTTGGATTCCTTGGATGCCTTGTGCACCTGTAGGACCTGTAGCACCGTCAACGCCTATAACGCCATTAGTACCTTGTGCTCCGGTCGGGCCTACAGCACCTGTTGGGCCTGTAATACCTTGAATACCTTGAGCACCTGTGGGGCCTGTAGCTCCGTCAACGCCTATAACACCGTCAACGCCTTGAGCACCTGTTGGTCCTGTAACACCTTGTATACCTTGGATACCCTGAATACCTTGAATACCTTGAGCACCTGTGGGGCCTGTAGCACCGTCAACGCCTATAACACCGTTAGTACCTTGTGCACCTGTTGGGCCTGTAACACCTTGAATACCTTGTGAACCTGTTTGTCCTTGTAGTCCGCTAGCTCCGCTAAGATCAATTGTATAAGTATAAGAACTTCCGTTCCATAAATACAGTCTAGAATCTTCTGGATTTTCTACATTACCAGTACTGATTACAGCGAATTGACCTGCTATAATTCCTGTTGGTGCTGTATCTGCCGTTAATGCTGCTACACTAGAATATGTTTTTGCAATTGCAAATCCAAGTCCTGTGGCACCTGTAGGGCCTGTAACACCTTGAATACCTTGTACGCCTTGTATGCCTTGTATACCTTGAGCACCTGTAGGGCCTGTAGCACCTTGTGCAGCAATCTTAGTCCAGCTATTAGTATAGTATGGCTGAAGTCCGTTAGTAGATAAAATGTTTACATATGATTCTCCACCAAATGTAACTGTATCATACGGAACATACTCTACACCATTAACCCACTCTCCACGAAATGTAAATCCTTGTCCAGTAGCACCTGTTGGGCCTGTAACGCCTTGTATGCCCTGAATACCTTGTGCACCGGTTGGGCCTGTAACACCTTGTATACCTTGTATACCTTGAGCACCTGTAGGCCCTACTTCACCTTGTATGCCTTGAGCACCTGTAGGGCCTGTAACACCTTGAATGCCTTGAGAACCTGTTGGACCGATATCACCTTGAATACCTTGAATACCTTGTGGTCCTGTTGGACCTACTTCGCCTTGAATACCTTGAGAACCTGTTGGTCCTGTAACGCCTTGGATAC
>Ga0209353_10000331_pt1 | contig 29152 bp, 38 predicted proteins | sample LauGreSpBDMM15SD_2_FD_187561 | JGI IMG/M metagenome (GOLD analysis project Ga0209353, IMG submission 187561) | Freshwater lake microbial communities from Lake Michigan, USA - Sp13.BD.MM15.SD (SPAdes) (version 2) | ecosystem: Environmental > Aquatic > Freshwater > Lake | place: Lake Michigan... | reverse complement strand
CTTTGGCCGCAGAAACCTTAGAGGATTTTCCGGAGGTCTTGGCCGCGTACTCTACAATGAATTCTTTTGCTCTCATCCATTATTTAGCCCAGCGTAAACAGTATTCTACTTCTGTGGATTTATTGAAAAATTCTGCTATTAATCTACTGTGATTAGGACCCTTGTCTAGCACTAACTGACAATCCACTAACGGCTGTGACTTTAACCATTCTACTGCACCCGGTGGAGTTATTTTTGTAACTAGATTCCAATCAATGTCTATGCCCGGGCCTAAGAAACTAGGCCAATTGCAGATCTCGTAACTATTATTCTTCATTGTGATCAATGTTGTTCAATAGATCTCGCAGTTTAGAACTCTCTACGTTTGCTCGGACCTTGGGCATGTTACTGCCTTGAGTTGGGTTAGGATCTTCATCCATGTCTTGCGCCGCGGTCATTGTTGCTTTACGTTTAATGCCGTCAATGATGCCGCTGCTAGGGCGATGCATGTTTCCGCCTTCTTGTTCGTCTTCTGGGCAATCGCTGATCTTTAAAGTTTCAATGTCAAAGTTTAGATCAATTTTCATGCCAACACCGCTACTACTACGTGTCTTCATTAGCTGTAATTGATACTTGCCACGTTCACGCATAGCACGACTTGTAAAGATACCAAACACGTTATCTGCTGTTTGAATCTTTGACAGGCCACCCGAAATATGACTGTGATCAAATTCGACTTCCTCAACAGCACCGCGATTCAACTGTGCCGCAGTGACAAACACACATTGTTTTTCCATGGCCAAGTTACGCAGTTCTTCTGAAACATATTTGTCTTTGACAAACAAGTTTTCTGCTGAGATCTTTTTACCAATGGGCATCAATAAGTCTAGATAATCTACTAACAACACATCCACTTTCTTACCGCACTTAATTTCATATTCTTTAAGATATGCACGAATGTCGTTGGTAGTTTTACCGCTGGGCATATACTTGATCTGTAACATGCCGGACTTCCTTCCAATCATCTTGACCTTCATTTCAACGTTGTCAAGATCTTTAAAAATTTCTCTAGTTGATACGCCAGTGACCATACTATCAATACGCATACTTACCAGTGCTTCACTCAATTCTAATGTAAGATATACAACATTTAATCCTTGCAAGGCAAAGTTCACACCCAAGTTAGCCAAGAACAACGACTTACCTGCACCCGATCCACCTGCAAAGATGTTGAGTTCGCCTCGATTAAATCCACCAAATAACTTCTTGTCCATGCCTGGCCAACCTGTAGATACTTGACCGTTTTTGTCTTTGAGTCCCATTAATCTGCCGCGAGGATCAGCAAAATAGTCTGTACCCATGTCTCGAGCAAGACCAATCTGAACTGCTTCTTTAATTAATGTTTCTACTTCGCCGTAGTTGTTCTTTTCAAGTAAGTCTGCGGAGGCAATGATGGCTCGCTCAATGGCCTTGTGTCGAGTAAACGACTCAAACTCATCCATGAGCCATTCCATGTGACCATCTTTAATGTCTACTGGTTTCTTTAAGTCAGATCTACACGATGCATTGACCATGTCGAGGTCTGGTAGTACTGCATATTGTTTTGCATACTCATTGATAAACTCAGCAGCATCTTGTAGTTTACGATCAAACAATGAATGATCGAAGATACCTTGACAGCGAACAAAAACTTCTGCATCTGCCAACATTAATTCTAAATATAACTTCTGTACTTCGTACCCGTAATCTTTTATCATAATATATTATACACGAATCTCTATGTGTTTTACAACCCCAAGACTGGGCTGTATCCTTTGCTTGGTGTGATATAGTACAGCACCAATTGCACTACTAGGGTCCCCAGGATTAGGTAATGACCAACGATACTTAAATCTAGGTTCAACTTCATTTTTGTTGGCTGCACTATTCATGGCACATCCGCCCATGTATACTAAACAATCTGCACCCGTTAATGATTTGGCTTTAAGCATGACCTTGGCTATTTCTATTTCAAATCGTTCTTGTACCGCGGCTGCAAGATTGTATTGATCTTGAACTGACCAGCCACCTATATCCCAATTGCCTACTCCCCTATGAAAGTTATAAGCAAGATTAACAGTGCCCGATCCAAAGTATGTATCTACGTCTTTTCTGAATCTAGTAGGGTCACCAAGTTCTGCCATCTTCTGTAACTGATATTCGTCTCGAATAGGAGTAAGTCCTAACATCTTTGTAAATGCACTATAGAATAATCCAAGGCTATGTGGATATCTTGCAGTCCATAGCTTTTTCATTTCTCCGTGTTTTCCTTCCCAAATAGACGCACATTCAAATTCTCCTATGGCGTCGAGTACCACAATAGCGCAATGATTAAAAGGACTGGTATAGTAGCCTGCGGCTGCATGGCTAGCATGATGCGGTGTATAAGTGACTGGTGCATATCCTAATCCCCATTCTTTAAGTTTACGTTTTGGTAGCACTGACGTGTCTATGGCTGTACTATACTGGCCAGCATACACCTGTCGTGCTTTCTTAATCCACGGGTTTTCATACCAATAAATTCTATCAGGCGTGCCTTGATACTCTAGAAAATTTTTATACATTTCAGGAGATAATGAATCTTTGTAAGATACAATGTTATTAATGTATTCGCCATCTTTAAACACAGCTAAACTACTGCCGTGATTAAGAGCATTTATTCCCCAGGCTATCATTTGTAGATAAACGGATCGCGTTTTCTAAGTTCTTTTAATCGTTTCCGTAGTCGTATATAGGCTATTATTTTTTTAATGATGTTCATTTGCTTTGATCCTTTTTATTAAATTATTTTTCATGAGATTAATTTTAATATTACCGTTGACAGCAGTTTTAATGATGTCAACTATTGTGAACAGCTTACCATATCTCTTTACAGCATCTGCAGAATCTTTGATGTCGTCATCCCAGTTAGGAAATGCCACATGCCAACCTAATGCACGGGCTTGATCTATTCCTACAAGACCAGCTTTGTCTTGGTCCGGAACGAGAATAACTGTCTTGCCTAGACTATTAATTATCTGAGCCTGCTGTTCGGATATCTCGTTTGTGAGAAGTGCAACACCGCCCACTGCTAGTGCATCAAACGGACCTTCGGTGACGATTACATATTGCCTAGTATCAATCTGTGCATCTACGTTAAAAACAAAATACGGATGTTGATCAGATAGATATTTTAATTTACCTGGCACAACCTTTCTAGCGGTATTGCCTACTACAACACCCCTGTATAAGAAAGGAATAATAACACGATCAGAGTAACTAGGATCTGGACTCCAATAAAAGTTTTTGCTAAGTGGATTATAACCACGATCAATCAAATACTGCATAACTGTGGTTAATTGATTTTCGGTATCCGGATCAAGGCTTTCTTGCATCCATTCCATTAATGGTAATGCTCCTACCGGCAATTCTTTTTTTGTAAATTCTGCTGGTGCAGTATAATTAGTTCTAACATATTCAGACCCTTCAGTCCTTAATGCTTCAAAAATTAATCGATTAATTATATCGTCGTTGGCACCAAGCCAAGAACATAGATTTCGCAATTTAAACGAGATTGGCCTACCTGGTTGCCAACCTGTAGAAAAACCACAATTGAAACAATGGAATACAAACCCATCTTGGAAAGTGACACCGCCTCGCATTCGATCATCTGAACTATGTCCGCGATGATGACAGCAAGGTGCATTAAAACTTATCCACCCAGAAGGTGTTTGTTTTCTTTTATGCGGTAGTAAATTTTGTAAAGTATCGAGAACCAGAGTCATGCATACATTATATTATCTGTACGTGACTTTGTCAATTTTTCCTACGTTTATTGTGTCCGGTGTGTGAACAATCCTAAACCAATTGTATTTTCCTGTAACTGTTATTGTTGGAGTTACTAAGGGAAAAGTCAATGTTGCTGCATTGGTCCATGTGTGTGGAGTTGCGCCTTCTTCATTAGAGAATTGTATAGTCACAGTTCCGGTATAATTGGTTGCAGTGACATCAAATGTATGAACAGTGGTTGTTGAGCTAGTTTCTGGATTGGCATATACTAATTCGCTGTAGCTAGAGTTAACATCTTTCCATGTAGTTGGGATTGTCGAGAATGTATCAATAACTATTGGTAATTTAGTTTCGCCAAATATGTTAGCAAGAACTTCAAGTGTACCAATTACACCAAATTGACTATCGCAATATAGAGGTGTCTTTACTCCATTAGCATCACGTAAATGGATAGTATAATTATATAATCCCATATCAATGGTGACTAGGTCAGCTTCGGTTATAACAACAAACCCCTTATTACGTTTAACTGTGCTATCGGGCTGCGCCTCAGAAACAATAGTACAAGTGCGTTGGAGTATAATTTTTTGAGTGTCTCTCTCAAGCAGGGTAAATACCAAACTGTTTCCTGTGATGTCTTTGGCTTTTTCGTCAGCATTACGTACTTGTAGATCCAGACGATTATCTACACCACGGTAAACCTTAAAGTTTCGTTGATACACTTTGCGATACCTCCCAGAGGTCCATTCGCCTAGATTCGTAAAGACGTCTACTTTATTTGGATATAAATAAACTGAATTTAATTGCATACTGGCGGACCCTTTAGCTATATTTATCTATGAGAATAACAGAAAACTTACAACAAAACTTTCCATTTATAAGCGTCATTAATTACGTTGACCAAGAATACGTGGGTATCATTATCAATCAAGACGCTAGCATTACTAGTATGTACGACTATTCTTCTCTTAAATCAGAGGAAGAAAAGACAAGATTTTTGGAACTAGGTGAAGCGTGGTGGTGGGAATCAAATAGGCAAATTCCAATAAGCATTTTTCTATCTAAAGAGATAGTGCCCTTTAGATACTGCATTAGAAATTTTAGCACAAAGGACGTCAAGCTCATGCTTGGGCCGTGTGTTAGTTTAAGTCAAATCATTACAAAACGAATTAAACGTAGAAGCATTGTGTTAGTTAGAAAAGCAACTTAACTGTATCCATAACTGATACCTTCGCAGATTACATTCATTTGTACTACAATTGCTGTTGCGTATGCAATAGCGTGAGCTTTCTTAAAATAGTACTCGTCAGTCGTTGGTTTCGTCCACACATCCTGCATTACTTCTGACCACGTTTTCCCTAATAAATGTTTCTTGGCGGGACGGATGATTGCTAGACACGCCGCGAGCTCTTCTATATTTTTTGGTTTCATCTTCCTCAATACGTGCCCGTGTCCATTCACGTGAAAGAGCAGATTCGAGAAGTCGTCCTGTTCCAGTAGATCCCATAGTGGTTCTGTCTCCATAAGTTGGTTAAGGTGTATTTCATCTCGTACACCTTTATAGATACTAACATTTAAGAAATCTATCTTAAAGTATCCTTGTTCTTCTGCTTTATCATAGGTTACAGCACACAAATTTGTTCTTGCATCAATAGGAATTGGATGTAGGTACACACCAGTATTATGAGGAACTAATTTACCTTCATCGATACGACTAGCTCTGTGATGTTTGAACAGAGCTAGGGCCTTTGATCTATCAGCAAAATCAATATCAATATCTGGCATTACTGTAACCTTGTACTCTCAAATAATAAAAGAGGTAGAGTCTCTGCAAGAAACTCTGCATATTCTTCAGCATCTTCCTCATCAAGGAATCCGCTAAATTTTACATATACAACCGGGTCGTCATTTCCAACTGCTACTTCAATGTCTAGGTCATCTCTAGATAAAGCTTCCTCAACTGATTCCGGTTCGACAACTTCAACTTCTGGTTCTTGTTTTTTCTTTGCCATTATTGTACCTTAGCTTCTAGTATTACATCTTTAATTAGCTCTACATCAGCAGGGTAGTTTTTAAACTTCCTTTTCCAGAATTGGGGATCAATTACTGGGCCAACTATTTCTAACTGCTCGTCATTAAGACGTTGAAGTGCCTCTTTGCCTGAGGGGATATTTAAAATCCACCAAGGGCTAATTAATCCTTCTTTGATATCGTGTGTTAGTCTGTTCGAATTAACATAGAGAAAATAATGTTCCCATGTTGACTTCTTTTCGTCCGCCCACTCAATCATTGTTTTGATTGATCTCTGTATTGCACCGTCTGCAGGTTCTTGTTTGATTAGCTCGCTAACATATTGATCGTATAATGCATCACTACACCATTGGTCTAATTTTACTCCACTTCTAATTACATACTCGATATACCGATCTGGATATATTGGATTTGTATTTGCAAAGAAGCTACCAAATTTTACAAAGGCTGTGTAATATGGACTTGTAATAAAATCGTCAAACGTTTTTGCTTTAGCAGACTTTTGTTGTATTGTAAAAAACTTCTGGAATACCATGTATCCCGCTTGAACATGTTTTTCATTTCGACCAAGATGTCTGCGTTTTTTCTCGCAGACGTGAATCATCAGAGTTTTTTCTTTGGCAAATGGTTTTTTACAAAACTCGCAAACGTGCATTAGAGAATTTCTTTAATTTGTTTCTTATCAAGCCCGAGGCCTTCTGCCATTGACTTCACTTCGTTATCTGTAAGGATATTAGTCAACAGTTCAATGTCTTCAATTTTAGCATTAGGATACTGATTTAATAAAAATTTATTTTTTTTGCTAGAACCTTCTGCTTTACGAACAAGTTTAATGTACTCACGTCTAACAGTTTTTCCATGAGGATTTGCACACAGAGTTAATAGCATCCATTGTAATTTTGGATGATTAGTAAACCTGTACATGTGTTTATTAAAGTATTCATTAACTGTTAAAATATAATGTGCATGAATATCTGGGTCACTGCTAATCGGACTACTGATCCAACGATTTAGCACAAAGAATAGTTTCTTTAATTCTTTTTGCTGATCAGGGTCAACGGCATCCCATAGTTCCTTCATGCCCATGTCTACCGCAGGAATTACATCTTTAAAGAGATCAAGTTTAGTTGTCATTTTTGTTTGCTTAGGTGATGTATTATTATACACTGCTCAAGAGCATGTTGTAAAGCAGGATTTGTTTTGGCTGCACGGCGAATTTCGCCCCACAGTTTATCTTCTCGTATGTGTTCAATTAATGGGCGACCGTCATTCGTGCGAGGATCAGGTTTACCCTCCATCTCGTACTTGTAGCCAATCAATGTACGTTCTGTTTCTCCAAACTCTCGAGCGTAGACTTCTTCGCCGTTACGTTCGTATATGTAGTTTGCACCTGGTTTAAGATTGCCCATCTTTAATATATCCCACAGTATCTCTTTCGATATCATCATGATCAAATTCTGCCCAATACAACTCAAAGGCAACGCAGTCCGTGACTGCTTCAAATTGATGATATTCACCAGGAGCAACTTTAGTATACTCGCCGGCTCTTAATAAAGTCTCGTCAACTAAGTCATAATTATTCTTCCAAACACGAATAATCATTTCTCCTTGTTCAACAAAGAATCCATTCCATTTGTATTTGTGTTTGTGCTTACTGCACACGCCGCCGGCTTTAGATTCGATCCTATGAAATTCTAAAACTCCGTTGGCTTCTAATAACGTAGTAACTCCCCAAATTTTTCCTGCCTTCATTGTTGGTCCTTTTTAACTCTAAATTCTTTTCCTTCATGCTCTACAAAAAAATGTATGCAGCTAACTTCGTCAAATAATATCCAAGTATCCATGAAACCCCATTTCCATTCTAATTTAGCACCATTAGCCCATGCTGTAATTTCATTTTTCCATCTGTGGGGGGTCATCTACTTCCTTATAAAATCTTATCTAATTGTACAATTTCGTTTTGACGGCTAACTTCTTTGACAAAATATGCACACGGCGGATTTGGGCCATCACAAATCGGAACTGTTAATAATTGCCCGTTCTTCATTTTAGGAAAGTACCAACGAACATCTTGAAAAATATTTACAATTTCAATTGGCAAATACTCGATTCTAAATCCTTTAACTGGGTTAAAGATAAATGCATCAAATCCTCGTTCATTAATACTAGTTAACGGAAGAACTTCTGGATCTTGTCCGCAATCTTTATCACCAACTACCATGCACCAATCCAATGGCATTTGTACTTCGTGCTCTCCAATTCGTAGTAAAATTGCAGGACTGTTGAACGACTCTAAAAATATTAGAGGCATAAAGAAAAAGTCTGGTTCGCTAGGTGTACTATTATCTAGTACGCTAAATCTTGCATCGTCTTCTACTTCGTCTGGCAGATCGTTTAGATCAAATGCCGTGTTGTTCAATGTTAAAATTCTCATTATTATATATTCACCTTGGTAACTTTGAAAGGATACTTTGCATCCTTGTAATATTTTTTTCGTTCTGTTAAATGACGTTTAGCGTACTTACAGGTACTGGTTATGTCCCAGATCTGGACGAAGTCTTTGTCCGCTGCTTTTCTAACGCCTCGCCCAATGCTTTGTATAACGCGGACAAAGCTCTTTCCGGGCTCAATAAGAACCAGATTAAAAATCCTTGGAATATTAATGCCAACAGCGGCCACACCGTAAGTCGCCACAATAACCTTGTTATTACTCGTTTTAATTTCATCATACTCATCTTTTCTGTCCTCTAATTTCATACCACCACTAACAAAGACAGCATCTGGTATTAATTCAACAAGTTTAGTTCCGGTATCGATTCTATTAATCAATACTAATGTATTTCCTGTTAATGCAAATTCTTTAATCTTTTCTGCCATCCACGATAATCGTTTTTCGTCTGTGACTAAGAACGAATATTCTTCTTGGAAACTTCTAAATACCTGAATGTCGGTTGTCTGCAATATATCAATTTGCAAGTTAGCTAGTACACCCCTTTCTTGCAAATCGTGTGCAGATACCTGATTAATAACTGGTCCAATGGCTGCTAAAATTCCCTGAAACTCAAAGTCTTCTTTAGGTACAGTACCAGTCAATCCCCAACGAATTGCACAGTTTCTAAAATTAACTGTGAGTAATTTTGTAAGTACTTCTGCTTTTGCTTGATGGACTTCGTCAACAATAATTGCCGCAACACCTTCTGTAAATTCTGCTAAAGATAATGTATCTTCATCATAGCTATTTTTATCTAAGACGTTAAGACTTTGCCAAGTACAGATAGTATGAGTTTTGTTTAGTTCCTTGCGATCACCAAAGTATACTCCTACATCAAGTCCGAGGTTCTTATAATCTTCTTCAGTTTGAACAACTAATGATTTGTTAGGAACAATCACCATTGTGCGACCATATGGCTCACACAAATAGCTTAGTGTTGCTGTTGTAATTGTTTTGCCAGCGCCTGTTGCAACTTCCTGCAAAGCCTGTGGATTTTCTAAAAACTTGTTAACTACATCATACTGATAGTCACGTAAGATGATAGGAGTGCCTGCCTCTGGATGGCCCTTTGGCCATGTCTTGCCTTTATCGGCCCAAAACATTTCCGTCACTGGAGTGAAGTGAAAATCGTGACTTTCACGTAAATCTTCAACATCAATTTCATAGCCGTCGTTTTCTACAATAGGCAATATAACATCTAGGTGTGCAAGATATCCGTTGCCGCCAATACCAAAAAAACTTTTTGTGCCGTCCCATCTTCCTAACTTGTACGCAGGCATGTGACGAGCATAGGGCAGATCGTATTTTAGTTTATTGGCAATTTTCCTGCGAGTCTCCACTGCCAAGCCGTCGACTTTGATGTTTACTTCATCTTTAATTATTAGTTTACAGATTGACAATCTTTTTTTCCTTAGTTGATAAACCTCTTAGCGCCGGCTTGGTAGTGCCTATATAAAGTACACAAGGGTGCGAACTCATCCAATCGTTAGTGCCAACGTTAGTATTGGTGAACAAGCTATTTGTTATAATAATTTTAACTTCTTGCTTGTTAGTAAACAACCACTTTGCAGGCTTATGGGAAAATATAAAAACTTTCCCATTATTAATAGGCCCATTTAACTCATTGTCTTTAATCCATTGATTGAAGTGTACGTCTTTATCTTCCTCTGCCGTCAATCTAAAACACACTCTAATGTCGTTTTTTGGAAAATTTGCTGTTTCGGCGGCAGCAACAAACTTCTTAATAAAATCAAATTTGTCAGATGTTCTATCAACAATCACGGCAATGTTTTGTGGATCTGGTAGCATCTTAATAAGTTTAAATGCGTTATCTACATCTGCTGTGTAAAAATAGTTATCCGCAGTTGTGGTGATTTTTTCCATCAACGACAACTCTTTTTTCTCCGTTTTTAAAAAGAAGCTCATACTTTTTGCAAGGAACATATCTTGTTCTAACACAGATGTTTTATATTGATTAAAATATTCTTGCGCATCAAGGCATGCATTGACCAATTTAATTTCGTTATTGACATTTATTGCATACGGCACAAAATTGTCCTCTTGATTCCATATTTCTTCAATATTATTGCATACGTGTGTGAAGATATCGTCGACTATGAAATTATGTTTGTTACAAAATTCCTGTAGTGCAATGATGTTAATATCGCTTAATTTAATTTTGCGTACCAGCGCATCAGCATCCCATTGAGACTTTACTCCAGGGAATGATTTTTCAAATGGGTCCTTAAGAGCGTATGGAAATTTCATTAAAATTGTGATATTTTCCATATCATCATCGATGCTGACTTTTCTACTGTTGTCAAGAACACGGAATGGAGTTTTCCATTGAGGAGCAACCAATTCATCGCTGTAATCAATTCCCCACATCTTTGCACCAGTGCTATATTTTTGCAAAATTCTCAAGACAAACGAAGACTGTGCTCGAGTAAACGATCGATTTTCAATAATTGTATTTTGAAAACTGGTAATTGCCGGAATGTCCTGCGGCTGAACTGCAATGTTCCGCATGTCCACGGCATGAGCAAAGTTTAAAAATATGTCTTCGATGTAAGTGATATTTGCCATCTTAACATATTAACATCTCACCATGTAGAAAGCAATCTTTTTTGAGGAATTCCTTGGGTAAATTCCTCAACTGTCCACTCGGTATGTAGGATCTCTTCAAACCATAACGCTCGGTCTTTGAGATGGGCAGTTTCGATTTCTGGTAACAAGCACGACACTGGATATGCCAATCCGCTAGGATCACACACAACTGGCACTCCCTGTATTGCTGCTTGAACAGTGGTGCCGCTGTTGTAATTTACCACACAATGGTGAGATAAATCCATATTAAATTCAGAATAAGTGTTTGGCAACAATATAGGAACACTAAATGTCACATTAGGTATGTCAATGGCTGGTACACTACACCGAGGGTGCGGTCTAACAACAATTGGGCGATCGGTAAACTTTTTAATTTCTGCGATTTTGTTGGTAATCCAGTCTTTTACAGGAGGTAATCCCTGCCATTGTAGACTTTTATCATGTTGGCCTAATAATAAGATACTAGATTTACGATTTACTCTAATGGGCATTAGAGAGATACCTAACTTATTAGAACGACCAATTTCTAGTGATTTGTCTTTATTAAAAGCGCCATTAGCATTGATGTTTCCCCATGACAATTTCCATGAAATTCCACGTTTTAGGGCACCAACTTCAACGACCATAACTGGCTTGTTATTATTTGAAAATTTTAAATAAACATCTCGATTAGCAGTCATTCGTCCAAACCATAATACACTCCATATCACGGGAATGTCTTCTCCATCCGTGACGATTTCGCAGCCTAATTTTTTAAATCCCTCTTCCAAGGCATCAAAAATTACGTTGCTACCCAATGCACCGTTCTCTCTATATAATTTTACTTTCATTTTGTCAAATAAATAACAGAGTATTTAATTCACGGGCCCAATGAGTAAATTTTTAAATAGAATTTCGGATATTATTGTAAAAAAAGACATTGCTGTAATATTAGGCAATGATTTTCCGTACATCGGGGAAGTTCTCGAATCATTTAACAGTGTATTTGTCTACGACGATAAACGACCCGAGATTAAAGCTCGTAATTTAATTCCTAGATTAGATTTCACGGATGTCAAGACATTACCGTCTATCGATCTTTTAATTGTTGAAGAAAAATATCTAATAGAGATAGGAAATTTTACTTCAACTGCAAGTAGATATCGAGCAGGCATTATTTTAATGTACAGTGAGCCACCTAGTAAAAAAATACTAAGGCACTTATGGCAACACAACTACGAACTAGCAGATACAAATAAAGCAATGAACTTATGGAAGAAAACAAAAGTATGAAATACGCAGTAGTTACTACATTTCACGAAGCAGGATATAATCAATACGGTAAGCGCATGATAGAATCATTTACAGCAAACTGGCCTGCAGAAGTACAGTTATATGTCTATCCGGAAAATGTTAATCCTCAGATTCCGCAAGGATCAACACTTGAATTAATTGACTTAATGACCGGTGTTCCAGACTTGGTTGCATTTAAAAACCAGTGGAAAAATGTTCCGCATGCCAATGGTGATATCTCCACATTTCCAAAGTTAGCATCAAGAAAAGATAGTCATAAACCGTTTAAATGGGATGCTATTAGATTTGCACATAAGGTATATTCTATATTTCATTGTGCTAAAAACACCGATGCAGATATATTAATTTGGATGGATGCCGACATGGTGTGTCATAGTCCGTTAACATTAAAAAGACTAGAACAATTAATTCCTGGAGACGCAGATATCTGTTATCTTGGCCGAGATAATAAATTTAGCGAATGCGGATTGTATTCAATGAACTTACGTAGCCCCATGGTGCAATCTTTTTTAACAGAATTTCAGCGAATGTACGATCAAGCAGAACACGGAATTTTTACATTAGACGAGTGGCATGACAGTTATGTTTTTGACGCAGTTCGTAAAAAATTCCCGTATCTTGTTCAACATAACTGGAGTCAAGGAATTATTACAGGTGAAGGTCATCCTTTAATTAACTGCGAGTGGGGTGCATATTTGGATCACTTAAAAGGTGAAAGAAAAGTAACTGGACGTAGTCATCAAAAGGATCTACGTATGCAACGAAAAGAGGAATATTGGAAATGAAAAGTTTTATTATAAATCTTTCTAAGATTGCATCTAGTGCAGACACTGCATTAAATTTAAAAAAACAATTAGAAGAATTTGGAATGCCGGTTGAACTGTTTGAGGGAACATACGGCAATGACGCAGTTGAGATGATGGACAAAGAAAATAGAACATGGCATCCTTTTGGTATTAAAGGTCCTGATGTTACTCCCGATCCTACATCACAACCAAGCCAAAAAGGTAATACCCCGGGAGTCAAGGGTTGTTTTTATAGCCACTTTAGACTTTGGCAAAAATGCGTTGAACTCAACGAACCTATTATTATATGGGAAGACGACATTGTATTAACAAGACCATATATGCCTATTGATTGGACTGATGTATTGGTTCTAGCACTAGGACATCCATCTAAAACAGAAAAATATAGACATTACTTAGAAAGTCCAGAAGGCGATCCTAGGCCAGAACCTTATTTCCAAAGTTCGATGCCCGGCTGTTGTGGGTATGCTCTAAAGCCTCATGCTGCTAAGAAATTAATCGATACATACAACAATACTTTTCTTCCAGCAGATAATGCAATCAATCAACATCACGTTATTATTGAAATACACAGCCATGTTATGGGCATTGCATTAATTAAAAAAGACGGAAAGAAAAGTCTTACAAGAACATCGTATTGGGATAAACTTTAATGAACGATTACACATGTTATGTGATATCAAACAAACCTCATTTATTTCCTGCAATCGAAAAGAGCATGGACCCAATACAGGTACAATACTTTGACGGCACAGGTTATACATCATTTTCTAAATTAGTTAATGCTTGTGTAGAAGCAGCGCCTACCGAAACTGTTATTATTATGTCAGATAAAGTATTACCAACCGAATCTGATGTAACGAAAACTCTAGTACTAATTGAACAGGGATATGGACTAGTAGGTCTTTATAGATTTGGATTTTTTGGTTTTAAAAAACAACTAATGCGACAAATTGGAATGATGGATGAGAGATTTGTAGGAGGTGGCTACGAAGACGACGATATGTATATTCGATTAAAAGAAGCGAATATTTCGATGTACGTCACAGAAGAAGTAGCATATACAAAGAGTGCATCTTCTTGGAGTTATGATCTGTCGAGATTGCATTTTATGAACAAATGGGTTGACACTGAAAGTTCATTGTATGACCCTTCGGCAAAACCATCATCAGCAGTGATTAAAAGAAAAATTAATGAAGAGAATTTAAATTATGATTTAGGTAGGAATGTATCTACTACATTCTTAACATGGGACCATACTGTTGCCCAGCCTAGTAAATCTAGAAAATATGTACAAGGACCCAAACGATGAGTAGTGTAATAATCAACAACATATCTAATATTGAAAGCTATTCGTACCTTGAGCTTGGTATATTTGATAATGTAAATTTTAATAATATAAAATGCAAAAATAAGTTTTCTGTAGACATGAACGGTAATGCAATGTTTACTGGAACCACAGACGAATATTTTGATCAGTTAAGTGCAACAGAAAGATTTGATATTATTTTTATTGACGCAAATCACGACTACGAATATGTTATTAGAGATTTTAATAATGCAATTAAACATGCCAATAAATGGGTATTATTGCACGATATGATTCCTAGATCAAAAAAGTTTATTCAACCACAATTTTGTTCTGATTCGTTTAAAGTCTTGCAGTATCTAATAAAAGAAACTGATTTTGAAATCTACGCGATGAATAATAATTTTGGACTTACGTTTGTAAGGATGCCTGCGACTAGTATAGATCCGCAGAGTGAATACTCTGCAATTTCCTACAACGAATTTGTTGAGTTTATTAACGGTGTTAAATTGTATTCAGATGAAGAAATGATAGAAATTTTAAGGAAAGAAAATGTTTAATGGTACAAGAATTTTTGTAAGTGGTGCAACGGGATCGTGGGGTCAAACGCTGATCACTATGTTACTTGACAAATATAATGTTAAAGAAATTATATGTTTTTCAAGAGGTGAATTACAACAAGTATTAATGAAACGGAAATTTAATAATACAAAATTAAAATTTGTAATTGGTGATATCAGAGACTACGATGCAGTCAAACAAGCAACTAGAGATGTTGATTATATTTTCCATCTTGCTGCCCTTAAGCATGTACCGGTATGCGAAGAAAATGTTCAGGAAACAATCAAAACTAATATCAACGGCACTACTAATATAGTTAATGCTGCCATTGAAAATCGTGTAAAGAAAGTCATTGATGTTTCGTCAGATAAAGCAGTTGAGCCAATTAACTTATATGGTATGACAAAGGCAGTGGGTGAAAAGATCATCGTACAGGCAAACGACCTAACTGACTATACTAAATTTGTTTGTATCCGCGGTGGCAATGTCATGGGTTCTAGCGGATCAGTTATTCCGTTTTTCATTGAGCAAATTAAAGCAGGTGGACCAATTACAATCACTGATGTAAAAATGACACGATTCTTTTTGACATTAGAAGAAGCCATAGAATTACTATTCAAAGCAAGCATTGACAGTATAGGTGGAGAAACCTTTGTAATGAACATGCCTGCATGTTATATTAAAGATCTTGCAGAAGTGTTAATGGACGAATACGGTGTTGTTGAAGTCAAAGAAACAGGCATGCGTCCAGGTGAAAAGTTAGATGAAATGTTAATTTCACATCACGAATCGCAGTTGTCATTTTGTTACGACAACAATTATTTCTTAACATTACCAGCCGGATATAATCAAGCACTAGCTACTCGTTATCAACATCATTGCGTTCCATTTCCATACAACGAGTTTTCGTCTGTAACTAAAATAATGAACAAGCAAGAAATTAAAGAAATGCTTAAGAAGGGTAAGTTTATATGAAAGTTTTAGTAATTGGTGCCAATGGAATGGCAGGGCATGTTATTACACGATACCTTAAACAACAAGGTCATATTGTAACTACCTTAGCAAGATCCAATGCAGATGTTGTTATGAATATAGAGAATTTTGCAGAAGTACAGCGCCTTAGTGAAGTCGCTACTGCATTTGATTTTGTAATCAATTGTGTGGGATTGCTAGTCAAAGATAGCAATGATCGACCAGATCGAGCTGCATTGATTAATGGCTGGTTCCCGCACTTCTTAGAGCATACATTTTCAAATAGTAAAACAAGAATAGTACATCTTTCAACAGATTGTGTATTTGATGGTAAGAAAGGTAACTACATCGAATCAGATACTCATACAGAAATTAATTCCTACGGTAAATCAAAATCGCTAGGTGAGTTAAACAATACCAAAGATATTACCTTTAGAATGAGTATTATTGGGCCAGAGATCAAGTCAAGTGGAACTGGTTTGTTTCATTGGTTATCAACAAATCCCCAACAAGAATTACAAGGTTGGGACAATGCATGGTGGAATGGAATTACTACTTTAGAACTTGCAAAGTGCATTGAAAAATATATGAGTGCTCCTACAATTATAGGAGTATATCATGTTGTTAACAATACAAATAAAATTAGCAAGTATGATTTATTGTCGAAAATTAACGACATATATCAATTAGGTAAGACTATTGTAAGAACACAAGGACCAAAACCAGTTAATAAAATTCTAGTAGATACTAGAAAAGATTTTGATTTTGAAATTCTCGATTACGATAGTATGATTAAGGAAATGAAGAACTTTAAATAAACTTCTTCATGTGTTGCCAGCACTCACCGGATCTCAGTTCGTCAAAGTTCCAGTGAAACATAGCAAGACGTTCAACCCACGGTTGCCTATCTAGCAATTGTGGGTTTTCTATTTGTGAAAAGTCAGTATTAGCAATTTCGGCACATTGACTGTTTAATGGATCAGACACAAATATTGGGTATCCTTCAATTGCTGCACCGACTACTGGACTAGAATTATAGTTAACTGCGGCCCAGCAATTATGTAAGTCGTCTACTAAATTAGGATTAGTACTTAATCGTACACGCTTAGAAAATTTAATTTTGCAATGATGACTGTTAGGATTAAGATAAGTCCTTGCTGCTTTATCCCCTGGGTGAGGTCTAATAACAATGGGCCTATCTGTAAACTGTCTAATAGCGTCTATAGTTGAAATTGCCCAGTCCTGAACATCATACCCTCCCATACTCCAACCGCCATTACGCTGAAGTAATAACAGTATATGGTCGCCGGTAGTTCTGTAATCTTTTAGCTGTATGCCTAGATTGCTTGAAAGTTTATTCCAACGATTAGGGTCAATCTCTGTATCGCAATAAATGCCGTGAGTTGGAAAAACATCGTTAAAGCTGTAGCGTAGATAATGTTGAGGATTATTTGGTGTAGCATAAAGGAATAAATTACTGTCAACACCTACTGAGTGCTTGTTAGTAATTCTTTGAATAACATTAGTTCGTAACTGTGTATGAAGAGATGACGGAGGAACACCCGGAACGCACCATCCCTGTATAACACCTACATCGGCCTGCACGACATTATGATCATACACATCAACGGCATGATCACCAGAAACCTTGACACCCTGTGAATAATTAACTAGGATATCAATTTTTTCTTGGTTCTTACTGTTAGGAATCGACTTGTGGTATATCGCTACTTTTAGAGCCATCTTTTAATTCTCGAAGTTTTTGCTTGTTATCTTTGTTAATCCAATGCGTTAAGAGGCCGTTAAACCTAGTATTTTTCAGCGCATCTATGTTTTCACAGGGTGAATTACATAAATTTAAAAACGTGCGTGATTCAGCTACATGACCCAGTACCTGCGCATCATAGGGGCGAAATAGAGCCATTAATTCATCATCATCATTCCATATACGTTCGTACTGCCTAGCAACAATGTTTATTTTTCCAAATCGCTGATTAAAGATAACAATACCGGTTTCCCAACAATCTTCCTTATCACCAGAGTACATCATTGCTAACGGTTCGCTGAATTCAAAATCAAACATATCAGCAGTTAACACCCCCGTTTGTTCGACATCTGCATCAATCCAAATAATGCGTTCATCTACACCCCTGTTACGCACTGCCTCTAATTGTGCTGATGCTTTACCCCAAAATTTTCTTACCTTTGAGCGTTCCGCGCCCCGAGTTTTTAACTCTGGAACATGTAACAGTTCTTTATGGAAGGGAACATCGTAGATCCAATCTAAATCACCCCCGGATTGATCGACAAAGATTGTTACGTCTCCAGGTAACTGCCAAGTAGGGATACAATACTTGGCGGTAGAGTTCCAATAATTTTTTGAGATACTTGTTACAAAGTGTAGTTTCATGTTAATTCTTCTAATATATGTTTTGCGATTCCATTACGCAATTCTTCGGTGTGAAATTGCCCGTATGCAAGATGACAGGCCCATGCATATAATTTATCACGGTCTGGATAGTACGGTGTTTCTATCTTGGTTAAATCTTGCAGACTCACTGGACTTGATGCATTTGTTGGAGCCAATGTAAATGCCGGAATTCCATTTAAAATTGCTTCAGTTGATGCTACACTATTAAAAGTTACCAATGCAAACACATCATCTTGAAGAGCTACTGTTAAGGGGATATTTTGTTTTCTATCAATTCTGTCTGCAGGTCGCTGTCGAATAACAATAGGTCTATCAGTATGTTGTTTGATTGTGTTTACAGTTTGTTCTAACCATTGCTCTAAATCAATACCGTAAAATTTGCATGGCTTTTCGTCCGGTGCAGCAATTATAATCTTTCTTCCAGGTGGCTTCCATTTAGAAATAGTTTTGCCTAATCGTAACCATCTGTCATCAGGTCTAGTAATAATTTCACCGTGCTGTAGATTATTTTTAACAATACGATGCCAAAATTTATAACCATTAGGATTAGTAATTGACATCTCGTTTCCAAAATAACCAGTATCCATGTAGTAGAAATCTCGCCGATCTTCCCAACACTGCTGTATTATTTTCTTTTTTAGTATGCCTCTTAGTACAATGGGATTGTTACTAGACTCATAGACAAAGTCATCATAACTTGTAATAGTAGAACCACTACCTTCTGCAAAAATATCAACGTACTGTGATTTTTTGGTATTATTTAAAAAGATCCAATTCATAGACGTTGTTGACAATACTCAGTTAAAATTCGCTCGCGGTGCCATTCATCGGCAAAGCTACCTTGGTCAGCAAACTCGTGAAAACAAGGAGTACCTAAGGTATAGTGAACTAGATTCGCATTAGGATTGTGATCATATTCAACATCTAACCAATTCCATTCAGTTGGCAATTGGCCAATATCGGAATCATCTAACCATGTAAATCTATGTAACTGTGCTCCTGTTGCTTGTTCAACAAATGTCGGAGTAAGTACTCTATTCTTAGGATGACCGCAGTTCCACATAATAACGCTTGACCAATTCTTGCGTGGATAATCTTCATTTTTACTGCCAAGATATTTTTCATTCATCTTAGTTTTATAATCGTGTTTGACAACCATAACTGCTTTAGAGTCGTCTCGTAATTCCCAAAGTTTTACAATATCCTCACGTAAAATCATATCACCATCTATAAACAATGTCCATCCCATAAAGTCAGATAATACAGGTGTTAAAAATCTAGAATAGATAAACTGGTTACTTCCATCCATGTGTGTTTCTTTATAATCTTTAAAATTATTAAGAGCTAGTGGAGTAATACTAACTGGTCTGGTCGCATGTCTAATAATACTGTTAGAGCACACATGAAATGCAATGGCCTCTCGAGGATCGTATCCAATAAAAACTTTAATCATTTTCTTTCAATGTCCTCTTCGTCGCATTGTTCGCCGTATTGTATTTCAATAACCCGCAGCGGTTTATCTGTTGGGTTCTGTAATTGATGCCATTCGCCAACATTAATAGTTTCTTGTTTGTATACGTCAATTCTTTCACCGCCATATTCCCAATTTAATGCAGCTTGGCCTTCAGCAACAAACCAAAGTTCGGCTCGATGTTTATGTCTCTGCATACTTAGAGTTTTTCCAGGATCGACTGTTAATTCTTTGACTTTAACATTATCGCCTACCGTATGCAGTACTCTATAATATCCCCAAGGACGAATAGTCTTAGGTGCTTTCCACTCTTGTAAGATCCAACTGCTTGAATTCTTTTTGTCCTCTCCGCCGACGCCAAAGACAAATTCTACATGAAGCATTTCCTTAAGTACATCCATTTCTGGAATATTTGTCTTTGTTCGATCTCCACCATTGGCAAAGATAATATGAGATTGTGGATGAATCTTTCTAACTTTTCTAATAGCATCTTTAGCACTATTATCGCTGTCGTCAAAGTTAATAACTCTATCAACGTCTTGTAGAGCTGCAATTATAGTTGCTCGTTCTTCCCAGGGCATAAATTCTTGCCCTTTCTTTCGACGAAGCCATTCGTCAGAGTTAACGCCAACAATAAGCATATCACCGAGTTCTTTGGCTGCTTTAAAGTAAGCAATGTGACCTGAGTGTAGGGGATCGAATCCGCCTGTGATTAGTACAATACGTTTCATGCTGTTATTTATGTGGTCAGTTTTCTAGTAAATACTGATATGACGAAACAGTTTCAAATACTATCTAGAGAATTCGACGAACAGTTCATTAACGGATGGAAACGGTTTACTCATCAATTGATAGTAGTTGACGATATAGCACTAGCGAACCCAGAAATACCATTAGTAGTTCCGGCAAATCCATTGGGACTTATTGGAGAATGGATGGCTGCAAAACGTCCATATATTGCCATTAATCGACCTTATATAGGGTCGTGGTTAGAAACAAAAAGATTTGCTGCTAGAGTTGCAGTTAACTCATTTGCATGTACACGATTTGGTAATGCGTCTTACCAAAGATGGAATACAACTAGATTGGACATCCAACCATGGAAGGTAAAGGAGATTAAGAATGTATTGATTGCGCCTAGCAAAAAAAGTCAAGGCATCTTTACAACAGTTGATCCAGTGGTATGGTCTAATCAGCTCAAAGAGTTTTTTGAATCACAGGGTGCTAATGTAAAGGTTCGATTGAAGATAGGCAAGAAGGGTATACAACATTACGGTAACGGACTCTTTAAAGGAGTATTCGGTGACGACGGTGATTTTGAATGGGCCGATCTAGTCGTTAGTTACAGTTCTGCAATTACTGCTGAAGCATTTTGGTACGGAAAGAAAGTAATTAGTCTAGGACCGTGTCCAACTTGGGTAGCCTGTGAACACACACTAGATAATTGGAATGATCCCACAGAGCCAGTTAATCGACATGCATGGCACGAACATGTTGCATGGGTGCAATTTAATCACAACGAATGGTTTGATGGCAGTGCTCAAGAGATGACCCTGTATTACCAGGGCCATCCATGTGAGGTACCGCACGATGATTTATTTAAAGAGTGGCGTCTTCCAATCCAGCGACCCTTAACTTAATAATATTAGTTAAGTGCCATTGCTTCTGATCCAATGACTTAATAATGCCTAACCACTTATTACGTAGTAAGGCAACTTCATTAATAATTTTCTCAAAGTCTACAACATCTGCTTCGCCGTCTACAAACTTTTCACAGTCTCTAGACGACAATGCTCGCTGATAACTTTCGAGATATTTACGAAAGTGCTGACTCTTTAATCTACGAAGTTCTATGTTTAGATATTCAAGAACAGCTTCAATCTCTTGTAGTTGATTAAATCTATTCTCAACAATACCGGGCATTACTGAACTGTTTTTTTCTATGTTGCCATAGATTCTACATTCCAACTTTGCTTCTAAAAGTTCAGCCTCATAGTAAGCTACTGCATCAGGTATGTGGCTGATATCCTTAGAAACTTTGTCGTACCAATTCATTCTTCGTCTTCGTAGTATTCTTCGTCGTTGCTGTCAATGATGGTGTCACCGTCAATTGCATAACTGATAGCATCATCCAAGTATGGATCGATTCCCAATAGGCTTTCTATAACAGAATCTTTAATACCATAGTCAAGTAATGTGTTTACAAAATCACTGGCAACATCTTTTCTAGATTTCTCTGGAATATGCTCAATCATTAAGTTCCAGATGTCTGCAATTAAATCTTCTTTCATTCAGTAATCTCCGTTTCAACTTCTTCATTATTAGTTATCACAATTGGTGCTGATTCACCATTTTTAATAATGTCAGCCATCACTGTATCAAGACTTCCGGATTCGTTGCGTTCCCAGGCCTTGCGGAATTGTTTGATAATTTCGCCGTCGGCTGTGGTGTATACAAGACTATTTCCTTCTTTCTTGAGCAACCCTCTTGCTTCGAACAAGTCTGTCAAACCGCTATACGGGTTCATACCTGTCTCATAAGGAATTTCAACTTGCACACTTTCAAACGGTTTTGCATATCGTGTTTTCATAATTTTACAGGCTGCACGAATACCGTTTACAGTTGTAGTCTTATTACCGTCTGCATCAGTCTTCAACTTTAGTTTACGCATAGCAACTACTATCGATGATGCATAGATAAAGCCTTGGCCACCTGAAATTTTATCGTCTGGATCAAACATATCTTGACTTGCGTATGTGTGATTAGTACAGATCATTCCGACATTATAACTGCCAAACATGTTAACAGAATTACGAACAAGACTTGTAAGTGCTTTAGGCTTACGACCCATATCACCTTTCATTTCGCCTGCTTCGAATTGATTAACATCAGTCGGTGTTAACAACATACCTAAAGAGTCAATGACAAACAATACCTTAGGACGAGTAGTTTCATCCATTGTTTTGTATTCTTTCATAAACTCACTAATAGTACGAGCAACGTCATCGATCATAGCCATATTAAGTTTCAACAACTTATCTTCGGCTGTATCAACGCCTAATGCTTTGAGCCATGCTTCGTCAAGTGCGTTTTCGCTGTCAACTAAGACAACAAAAATTCCCTGAGCTTGTGCATTTTTAATAATATTTCCTGAACAAAAATAACTCTTACCTGCACCTGACTCGCCTGCAAATACAGTTACTTTGCCCAAAGGAATACCTTTATGGAAATCCGAACTAATCAAATAGTTAAGAGCATAACTGCCCGTGCCTACCCAATCAGTTGGATCGTTAAATCCAACACCAAGACCTTCGATACTCTTTGTTAGAGTCTTACGAAATTTTGAAATATCAAATGCTTTTGTCATATTAGGTGTCCACTTCCATTGCCAATGCTTCTTTAATTACTTCAAAAAGCTCTGCTTCAGTTGAACACATTACTTTAGCGGTCTTCCATTCACTTTCAGAATCACGTCCGCCGACTTCAATCATAAATCCGTTATCATAACGATTAACAGTAAATGATTCATTTACTTTTGCTAATTTAGCTAGTTTCTTTGCCATTATTATTCTCCTAGAATCAAAGAGAGTATGGGACTGGCCCATACTCTTTGTTTATTACAATTACTTTTGACGGTTACGAATCATGGCAAGAATGTCTTGCGCACGACTTGCGCCATCTGTCGAACCAGCTGATTCAACTGGTGCAGCCGCTGGTGCTGATGGTGTAACTGGTGCAGATGATGCTGCTGGTGCAGCCATTGCTTCCTCTTCGTCATGACGTGGTGCTGACGGCTTCAAAGGATCGCCGGTAGCTTGGCTCACGCCTGCTGGTCTGTAATATTGACTCCAACGTGCTGGATCGTATGCCTCACCATCAACGCTAGCTTCAAACATTTCTTTGATTACTTTGAGTTCAACTTCACCTGGCTTCTTAGGTAAGAAGCTTTTCAAATCAAACAAACCATGCTGTGCAATTGCTGCTTGTTCAGCTTCATTAAGAGCACGTTCGCGACGTGACCACTTAGAAGTTGAATAGTCAGCAAATCCGCCTTTGCTAGTTTTAGCAATACGGAAGTCAACACCTTTTAGTGCATCGGTTGGCAATTCGTCCAACTCTGGATCCATTAATGCTGAACGGATGATTTGATAAATTTGAGGTCCGATGATGAATCTACGGATTGGATTCTCTGGTGTTTTGTCTTCACCAATTGGATCATCTACTACAAAGCCTTGGAAAATGTAACTACGCTTTTTCCAATATTTACGACCCATGTCTTCCAACGACTTGTCCTTGAACCAACCGCGAACTTCGCTTAGGATTGGACAAACTTCGTTTGGACCATACATTTCTACACATGGTACTTGTACTTGAACTTTTCTAGAATCAGTCTCACCCTTGATGCCGTTGAATTCTAGTTTGATCATAGCACGTTCTACCCAGAAGAAAGTGTTATTAGTGTCGCCGTCAGCTAACAAGCGAATGGTCGCTTCTTTGCCTTCTTGCATGTTCCAGTGGGGGTAAATTGCGTTGTCGCCGCCGCCTTGTTGTGAGCCGCTAGGACCCTTGTTTTGTGCGTCTTGAAGTTTTGCACGAATTTCTGCTAATGATGCCATTTTAGATGCCTCCTATGTTATGCCTTAAAATGTATTTTATGCCTTATGCACATGTGTTATTATGCGCTTTTTATTTATCAGTGTCAAATAAAAACAACATATAATTGGCTTTTTTTTACCAAAACTATGTCAAGAAAAAAGCTACCGAAGTAGCTTTTTCTTTTTACATTAAAATGTTACATGCCTGACAATTGTTTAATTCTTGCAATTTCTGCAAGTCTTGGATCTGCCTGTGGACTTTGCTGTGGTGCTAGTCTTTCTGCTAGTTTTCTCGCCATTGCTTCTGCCTGTTCACCAAACTTCTTTCCGGTCATTGTAGCTACGCTTTCTGGACCTTTAGGGAAAGTGTTGGTCTTTTTATCATAAAAACTGTAGATAAATTCTGCTACTTCTTGTACGTTAACGCCTGCACGAGATTTACGATCACGTTCGGATTTTTCATCTTTGTCCTTAACGTCTTTCATAGTCAAAGGCGGCTGTCCTGCTTTTTTACGATCTATTGCCGGACGTTCGTAGTCTTGTTTGTTCTTAGGATCGATCGATTCGTATTGTTCATCGTCGAGTTTTTCATATACTAGATCAAATACTGAGCTGTCATCGGTAAGATCCTTACCTGTGTCAATATCAACAATTTTTGTAATTTCGTATTCGGTTTCTGGATGCTCTTCTGGCTCACCACCATGATATCCCCATGTTGCTGCACGATATTCGCCCGTTGTTTCGCTAGAATAATCTACTCCTACTTCAAGTTCTTCTGCTTGGAAGTCAGGATCTTCTTCGTCTTCGGGACCGTTTACGTCAAAGTGCGGATTTGAGATCCACATTGTTGTGTCATACTTACGTGCTTCTTTTGCTCGCCATGCTTTGTCAGCTTTACTCCACGCATCTGTAGCAGCACGATATTCTGCATATCCTGGGGAGCTCTTCCACTCATCCCAGTTATTGCCATCGTAGCCATAGTCGGTGTTTTTTGGAAATGCCGGCTTACCTTCGGCTGCTTCGTCAATGCCTTGCTCTATATCGTGAATATTAACCGTGGTTAAATCACCATTGCCGGCATCTACTGTTACTGTATTTCCTTCTACAGACACTACAGTTCCGTATTGAGTTTTCATGCCGGGTTTAATTTGTTGGTCGCCGGAGCCCTCTTGTTGTGTACTAGCATCTGCATTTGCTAAATCACCAAAATCAACTTCTGACAATACGTCTGGAGCATTCTGTTGCAACCATACTTGAATGAATGGACGAACATCTGTGTTTGATTCCTCTACGCCTGCTGCCTTAAATGCATCATATAATTCTTTATCTTCGATGATTCCCTCAAGACTTGTAATAGCATTCAGTCCGCTTTCACCAGCCGGAAATGATTGTAATGTTAATTCGTTTAATTTTTGAATTGCTAGTGTACGTTCTTGTGGATCTTGACTTTGAACAGCACTTGCTTCACCTAATGTCATTGCCCAACTTTCAAATTGTGCAAACGGATCAACTTGTGCAGATTCAATTTGTTCGTCTGCTTGTTCTTGCCCTGTCATGGCGACTATGTCGTCATAGCCTAATCTGGACTCTTCCTTCATAAGTCTGTATAGAATTGGAAATACGGACTTAATGTCCTCTTTGAAATTTTTGACAGTGAATTTTTCTGTGAAGTCTTCTACAACGTCTTCGGGAATCTCGAAACTATCCGGAGCCTGGAATGATTCTTTATATTGCTCGTAGTAAGCCTGTTTAGATAATTTTGCGATTTGCTCGCGTAATCCATTTAGTGCATCTGCACTGCGTTCGTAGATACTGTTTGTATCAGAGTTAAGTAAATCGTTTCTAACAACATAGTTGCCAAACCCTTTCAATTGAGCAATTTGCTCACTCATACCAACTATACTTTTGCCAAGGTCATCGTATGGAACTCCGCCATTTGCGACGTGACGTTGCATAGCACGAGCACCTGCTAGATGAATGAACGGATATTTAAAACGTTCACCGTGTTGGTTCTCAATAAATAAAGCACCAATATTTCTGCTTCGTGCTCCTGGCTGCTGATCATCTGTAAGCGCATTAACGTGCTTGATGATCAAGCGTGTGTCCATTAGCTTTTGATAGCTAACAGTCTTTGATCCATATAGACCGTTTCCATTCATAACTGATTCTCCGATATTCTGTGGCTTATTATACTGACTCAAAAAAGCAAAGTCTCTTTGATCAAGATTGTCTTTGGCAACATCTCTAGTATCAAAGGTAAGCAATCTGCGTTTTGCAAACTGGCGCAATTCTCTTAGAAAACCATACCATTTTTCTTTTTGTACGATATTCATTTGTTCAGTAATACCATTACTGAAATATACTTTCATCGATGTAGGTTCTGCTAGACTAATGCTAACATGCCCAAGAGCAATATCTTCATCGATATAATCAAAATCAAAAAACACAGCAGATTCCGGGTTAATAGTAACCGCACCTGCGCTTTCACCAAGTTTCAGTCCTGTGAAACGGCTTCTAATTTTGTAAAATAAGTCTGTAGCGATGCTTTTTTGTGAGTCCATAGTATATTTAGTTAATAGCCTGTGCTAATGAAGATTGGCATAGGCAACTGATCCTCGTTGAGTTTTTCCGTCATTTTATCGTAGATTTTAGGATCCCAATCTGCTAGCACGTTAGCCATTCTAACGCATAGTAAAGTAGAAGATACTAAATCGTCGTGTTCTCCAGATTTTGCACCATATCCTACACCGTGTGCAACAAAGGTTTTTAGTTCTGACATCAAGGGTTTTGACTTAATAGTCATTTTTTGTGTTTCGATTAGATTCTTTAATTGGCTACAAGCAGTGATTTTGGTCTTATGTGTTGTGTTAAATCCCTTGCGGAACTTACGTACATGACCCTTGCGTATCGGTTCGCTTAGGAACAATCCAGGAAAGTTTTCTTCACCAATATCACTGATTACCATTAATGCTGCTTCGCCGATTGTGTTATTTTCGACCGAATAATATATCTGCGGAACGCCGCCTAATTCCTCGCCGCGATCAGAAATGTATTTGCAAATTTCACGCATGTGTCTAACTTGCTTTTGAATAGGAGTTAAGTTATGATGCCATTCTGCAACTTGAACCATGCTTGGCATTTCGTAGACTTGAATAGCACCGTAGTCACCGCCTGTTCCTAGGCTAGGATCAAGTGCAATCAAATATGTTGCCTGCGGGTTAATATCTTTATACCAGCGTGTTTGTCCCATAGTCATTGTGGGCTCAACACCTTTCATTTCTGCAAGACGTACTGCGTTGATTAATGTTTCGTCAAAGATCAAAAATTCACAATCAAACTCTCTGCGGAAACGCTCTGCACCAATTTTACTACGTTCAACTGCTGCCCATGCTTCGTCACGATCTGGATGCTCGCTCCAATGTGCAAAGAAACTGTAAAATCCGTTTGAACCTAACTCTTGTTCGTTACCAAACTCATCAAACTTCTTGTTAGCTTCAGTCCAGATAAGAGCAAACTGATCCTCGTCACTGTTGGGTGTTGATGTAATAATACATTTACCACCCGTTGATAGGGTTGGTGATAACGCAGTCCAAAACTCTTTGGCTTTCTCTGGAGGTTGAACGAATGCGAACTCATCGCAGTAAATTAATGAAAGAGATTTACCACGACCTGTGTTTTCTGTTGTAGTAGTTGCTTGAATACGTGCGCCATTATCGTATTCGATTGTATTACGATTATAAGAATAAACACCTGCACGAATAAAGTCTGGCAAGTTCTCGTAGCCGAATCGATATCGATTCATAATATCCTGTGCGCCTTCGTATTTGTGGGCCGCTATCAGAACCTGCGCTTCTGGAACAAACATCGTGTACCATAATAGGTAACCAGTTGCACACGTAGTTTTACCCATCTGACGCGGTAACATACCAATCGACTGCTTATGAGTATGGTAGGAATTAATTAATCGCTCTTGGTATTCGTAGGGTACAAATGGAATCGATCCACGTACTGGGTGCTGAATCTTTAAAAAAGTTTTGCAGAAATACAACGGTCCTGTAACAGGATCCATACAAGCTTCGAGATGTCTTACTTCTTCAAGCGTATACCGTTGTGGTGCATGGGCCTTTTTGATTAAGACCCCGTCGAGACTTTTACTCATGGGGTCGTATCCTTATTACTGTGCTTTGTAGTTTTGTAGTCTTGAACGTAGATCATGTTTAATACTCGCTAACGGATCTTCGCTCTCTGGCATTGCCATTGGATTATCACCTTGCTTGTAGCTGTGCTTGACCATAGGTTTTTCTTTGTTCATGCCACCTGCTAGGTGTTTGATGATTCGTAAATGATCATCTGTATGCTCGTCTGGTGAATTTGCATACTCTTCGTTTTCATACGGTGAAGGATCTTTTACACGCAGGTCTTTAGGATTCTTAGGACCATTCATGCCGCCGCCGGCTTTGGTAGTAATGTCATCGATGTCTGCATACTTTTCGTCTGGCTTGTTAGCAAAACCTGTTTTCTCAGCATCATGGTCGTCCATGTCGTGATCACCGTCGCCGTCGATATCGCCCATTGCTGTAGAAACATCATCACGGTCGTCTGAACCAATTGCAATATCCGGAGTATCATCACCGTCGATGTCAATGTCTAAATCGTTGTCGCCTAGGTCACTAGGAGATAAATCATCGATGTCATCTGAACTTGCGCCCATTGGAGGTGTTAGTTGTAGTGTTGGTGTTTTTGACATTGAAGGATCTGATAACGATGGAGTAGGTGGCAAACCGCCTGCTGGCATCATA
>Ga0209353_10000330_pt1 | contig 29166 bp, 25 predicted proteins | sample LauGreSpBDMM15SD_2_FD_187561 | JGI IMG/M metagenome (GOLD analysis project Ga0209353, IMG submission 187561) | Freshwater lake microbial communities from Lake Michigan, USA - Sp13.BD.MM15.SD (SPAdes) (version 2) | ecosystem: Environmental > Aquatic > Freshwater > Lake | place: Lake Michigan... | reverse complement strand
AAGATATGGTATTGCCATACCCAACACCGGTATTGTTTTTAACAAATGCCCTAAAATAATAGGTAGTATTTGGTAAAAGCTTACTTGGTATAGGATTTGAATAATTGCCTAAAATTATATTTTCATAGTTTACAAGTACACAGTCTACAATTGTAGGTGCCTGATTGATAGTCCAGCAAAAACCTTTTTGAAAAATACTTCCACCACCAATACTTGAAATAGTAGCATACAAATTAGAATTTGAAATAGTATTGGTAGTTACTTTTGGCAAAACAATCGGAGTGTGAACACTAACTTCGTCAGCATAAATTGTTCCTTCAGCAGTTTCAATAAATGCCCTTATATAGTAGGTTTTATTCCCCAAATAATTGGTAATAGAATCCTTGAAACTATTTACACTTTTATAAACTACTACTTGATTCGCTGAAGGTACATGGGTGGTATCGTATACAAAACCATATTTTTTGATTGTTGTTTGGTTGATATTTGAAACAACTCCCGAAAAATGAATTGTTGATTTTGCCGAATCTATACTTTTATTAGTCGATAGTATTGCTGTATTTTCAACCGCTAATGTTTTGAATTTAATAATATCCCCTAAATAATTTCCTTTAGAGGTATTCACAAAAGCTCTGTAATAGTAATTGGTGTTGGCCTCAAGTACACTCTCAACACTGTTCAATGTGCCTAATCCAAAAGGCGTTTCAATGCTAAGGGTTTTATCGGTATTGCTTGGTGGACTGTTTTTTCCTATATAAAAGCCAAATTGTTGAACAGTGAGGTTATTATTTAGTTTCAAACTTGTCATTCTTAAATTAGCACCTGTATTGGTAATGTTCATAGGGCTAATAGTGTTGAATTTCAAATCACTATCTTGTACCGCCCCTCCCAAATTATATGAAATTCTACCTCCTGTAATTTCAAACAAATAGCTATTTGATTTTATTGGATAAACAAGATTATTATGACCTGAATTAGACGTAGCACCATCAACAAAAAAAGAATGGTACAATACATTTTCGTTTACCTGATAAAAATCAGCGGCTATTTCATTGGCAAATTTTCCTTTTAAAGAACTTACCTCTTTACCTATCAATTTTGAGTTATCGCCATTCACAAAAGGCAAAGAATCGACTATTACTGCATAAATCTTATTTCGTTTTCCAATTCGTAAATAACCAGTCATTTTAACCGAATCATTCCCTATCAAGGTTGGTTCAAGCTGAATAATATCTTTATTTAATGTATTGATATTTTCATGAGCATGCTTCATCTCATATTTTCGACATGAAAACAAACAAAATATTGACAATAAAAAGAGTAGCTTATTCATCAAAATTTATAAGAGTAACTTACTGAAAATGAATTATTGTAATAATTAAAATTTACTACATTTTTATCGATTGAGGTAAGTTTTGATTTGAGTTTATGTTTTTTATAAATGATATTGGCATAATCTAATACCCAAATACCTAAACCAATACCTAGCATTATATTTCCTTTTGTTCTGTTATCATTGGCAAGATTTAAGTACCCATCCCATTCGGCAGGATTTTCAGTATTTGAGTATTTATTGTAATTATCAAATCCTTGATAATAAAAGTAACCTGCTGTAAATAAACTTCCCCAAACCACTACAGTTGTTAAATAAGGCAATTTTAAGCCTGTGTATATTTTTTCGTTTATTGATTTTAAGTCTTTATTAATATTCAGATTTCCTCGTCCGGGTATAAACAAATTGGATATATAAGCAGAAGGTTGTTTTTTAGAATTTAAATATATTGACAATAAATTTGCTTTTGCTTTAAGTTCGTCAAAGCAATTATTGTAAGGGAAATTGGTATTGAAAGTGGTTATTAAATCTAATTGTTGTTGAATGGCGGCTTTTGAATTTTGTTTTAAATGAGCCATTTCATAAATGAAGATTCTTGTACTTGCTTCTTGAAATTGCAAACTAGAGGCTTGATTTTGAGGAAAAATTGCATATTGTTTCCAATATTTGTAGGCAGTATCACTTGGTATGGATGTGCAAATTTCTGATGATTTGTACAAATCTTCGCCTTTTGCCTGTTCGTAATACGCTTTTAGCATTAAGGCTTTTGCTTCGTTAAAATACACTCCGTTTGGGTAAGAATTGAGGTAATAGCGAACATTTGAAACAGTTGGAAAGGTTTGTGAATATTGCCAAATAGCATTTTCTTGTTGCTGATAAGGAGTTAATTTCTTTTTTCTCTCAGTTCCAAAAATAGCAGAATATGAAGATTTAACATTGTAAGATGACTTAGTAATTTTACCTAAAAAAGAAAAATCAATTGACTTAACAAACTCTCCATCTTTATAACCTGCACCACCTTGTTCACCTATTTTTAAATTCAAATGTTCTGTCACAGTGTAGCCATCACAATCTTCATAATCAATATCCCAATTGACAAAATAATCATAATCTAAATATTGACCAGTAACTTTATATTCATATTTGAATTTTGTATTTGTATTACATGCATCTACTGGTTCTTTAAACCTTAACTCAACTTCAATATCTTGATTTTTAAATATTGTGTTAAAATTACCCCAGGTTTGAGCAGTTACTTTTAAATTTAATAAAAGACTTAAACAGCAAAATGTAAAATAGAATGAAAATTTATAGGGCATTTTTGAATGTGTTAAAACCAAAGATAACAATAAAATTCAAAATGATAAATATCTAGATTTAAATTCGATAAATACCCTTATCCCAACTTCATAGTAATAGATATAAATACCTACAGTAGAATATGACTTAAATTCCTCTATAAAACTCTATTGTTTTATCAGGAAAACTGATTCTATAAGGATTTTTTAATCAATACTTTTAGATTTTAACTTTTAACTATTTAATTAATAAGTTATTGACATATTATACATACTTTTAATTTCAATAAATAATCTTTTAATTGCATTCTAATGAAAGCTATACTTGACTTTTCCTCATAATACTTGTTCCATTTAAACTCACAAAACAAAATAGCCTTATCAAGGTTTATTTTACCAATTGTAGCCCATTCTTTCGTACCACAATTTTCATTTTGAAACCTAAAATGAAACATACCTTGTTTTTGAGAATATTCTAGTGTAATTATTTCTGTTGTTCCCATGTTGTCCCTACCTATAATACCTCCAATGCTCCCTAATCCAATTGGCTCGGGCCTGGTTATGGTCGGCAAGTGTTGGGGATTTTCTACTTTGGAGGAATAGTATTTTTTGTAATTGCGCTTTGTATTCGGCTGGGGATTCGGTCAAATAGTCATTGCAAGCCAAAATGAAATCATTTTTCTCAATGCCGGTGATGTATTCATCTTTGGTAAATACCCAAATAAAGAAACGCTTGTATGCATTGACTACACGATTTAAGTGAGGTACCCTTTCCCAATCAACATATTTACGCGCGATTTCTTCCCCTTTTCGGTACTTGGTATTGATGATGATTTGTGCAATTCTACACAGCGTAAAATACTGGGAGATCTTCTCTTTAATCTTGTAAAGATCAAAGCCATCATAATGCATTCTGATTAGTCTCGTGGCTTCAAATATCACAGGACGAATGGGGTTGAAGGATTGCAAGTGAATAATATAATCGACTGAACTATGGCGAATGGCTTTAAAAGCAGACTGTATTTCGGTTTTCTCAAACGATATGGTGTATTTGTTTACATCTTCCAACAAACACATTCCTCCCCTGTAATTCGTGCAAATTGTCACCATGGTCAACAGCATTTGGGGTTGGTTCATCGGCTCTTTGTAAATGGTAAAGGGTGCAATGATAAAAATGCCAGGAGGAAGCTTTTTGAGGTTCTTTTCAGACGGAGTTACAATTCTAATTCCCTGTTTGGCTTCTTCTTTTTTTGCCTTCTGAATTTCCATGATGTCAAAATATATCGCAGGAAATTTATTCCATGACTCTTCATAATTGGGATCAAAAATAAGGATAGACCTTTTGGGATGAGCCTTGGCATAAGCCCTCACCATTTGTTCGGTAATATAGCTCTTACCAATACCCATGAGACCAGTGGCAAGGGTTACGAAGGTTTCTCTCATTTCTTTGAGTGTTGAGTGTTGAGTTGAATGTTGAGTGTTTAGTGATTAAAAAAAAGTGTTGAGTTAAATATAAAAAGTGATAAATATTCAGTATTCATTTTTTTACTAAAAACTCAACACTCATAACTCAACACTCCTTTTATGCTTTAACTCTAAACCCTTAACCCTTAACTTCTTTCCTTAACGCTTCAAAATGTGCATCCAATCGTTTCAAATACAGCTCATTGCTTTTTTTAACTTCAAGAATGGTAGGGATTAAAAACAAGGCCAGCAATACGACCACACCAATACAAAGTTGTACGCCAACAGGAATACTGGTTTCAATTCCTTTCTCAATACAAAGTGCTTGTAAAGGTTTTTTGATTTGGTCTTTGTACCATGCTGGAATAATGAAACGTTCTTTGTTTTCCTGATTCCTTTTGGCAATATCCTCTTTGAGTGCTAATTGTGTAGCCTCATCAATGATTGGATCTTCCACTACGGCATCCGAAATCTTCACCACATAAGAACCCATCAATTCGGGCAAACCATGCTCAAAATTGTTCCAAATGAGTTCCGAAGTAGTAACCCCCATTTGCGCTGTTACATTTTGTGTGGCTGTTAAATTCGGATCTATAGGTTCCTGAAACTGCATTGTGGGAACTTGCTTTTCAAGCTCAGGTGGTTCAATATTTTCAATATCCATCTCAGGCATTGCCTGTTTTTTGAAGAAATTAAACAGCGGTTTCTGAGGCACGGCCTCTTCTGTTTTTGATTCTATAGCAGGAGCAGCAGACAAAGAAGCGTGCTCCTTGCTGCCACTCATTCTATTGAGTTGTGCTTCGGGATTAGTCGCATATTCACGCTCTACGACAGGCTCAAACATGCTCGACAATTCAAAGCTTTGCGGTGCAGGGGCAGCATCAATAACATGTTGGATAGCGGCCTCTTCCTGTCCATTGTTGACCATTTCCAATACTTTGGTGATGTCATCCAATTCTGCATTGTTTGTGCTAGGAATGTCACTTTCCGCTAAAGGATGCTCGGTAATTTCAACACTCGCCTTTGTTTTCATTCTCATTTTTGTTTTGAAGATTTGCTTCGTATTGTTTAATTACCGCATTGATATTGCATTCAATCACACCCACATGATGGTCGAGTTGATACAGTTTTGCCTTGATTCTATCCTCTACTTTCTGGCGCAAAATACAAATCTTGGAGGGGTAGGTAAGGAAGTATTGCGACATGACTTCATAGGTAAAATTAGGGCTATGACGTCGGTGCAATAGAAAATAACAAATACCCCTCAGTTCTGAAAACTGTCCTCTTTTCTTTAAATCTACAATCCATTTTTTGTTGACATTGTAGTAAATCGCCACAGAATTCACCACACAATCCATGACAAAATCACGGTCTAATTGACGAGGGCAAGAATTTGAGGCTATAGCGGTTGGTGTAATTTCTGCTTCGGTCATGAGATCTTGCTCTATTGTATCACTATTCATGATCTATTTCGTATTGAGTATTGACAATCATTTTAGGTTCAGTGATAATTTCACATTTAGCCTCTTCAATTTTGCTTAAAATGGCGGTCACCAAATATTGAAAAGGGAAAGAGCCGCTTTCAATCTCAAGCGGTTCAATATTGTCCTGAATAATTTTGACCGTGATTTCACCCTCACGAACAGCCAAACAAAAAACCACTTGCATGCCCACTTCTTTACTGATATGGGTTATGGCTTCAATGATGTATGGGGCCAGCAAAACCAGGGTATTTTCAGACACTTCGTGGATGTCTGATTCCAATGGCTTGCCATCAAAGAGTCGTTTCAATCTGGGCTTATTGGTAATGCCTGTTTGATGAATGAAGTTTTGAATATTTTTGGGGATTCTGGCCATTACAAAATCCAGCCCTTTGTCGGTAGCCAAACCTTTGAGCATATTTAGGAGCATATCCATTTTTTGAGTGTTGAGTGTTGAGTGTTTAGTTTTGAGTACAGAGTACAGGGTTTTGTTAGTGTTGAGTTTTGAGTGTTTAGTTTTGAGTACAGAGTGTTGGGTAGAGCGTACAGGGTAAAGGGTTTTTTGAGTGTTGAGTTTTGAGTGTTGAGTTTTGAGTACAGAGTACAGGGTAAAGGGTTTTGTTAGTGTTGAGTTTTGAGTGTTGAGTACAGAGTGTTGAGTACAGAGTGTTGGGTAGAGCGTACAGGGTAAAGGGTTTTGTTAGTGTAGGGTTTTGAGTGTTTAGTTTTGAGTACAAGTTTGGATGGTCTTGAGTTGTTAGTAAATGGGTATTGAGTTTAGAAATACTAAAAACTCATCACTCAACACTCATCACTCTATTTGATTTTTTCAATCAAATAGAAGGGTTTCATCAAAGCTTTTTTGACTTCTGAAATTCTGAATTTGCCAACGATCTCTCCTTTGGTGAGGTGGTCAAAGGGGTAGTTCATGGCTTTGAGTTCGGAGGCTAAAACCTTTGTTTTACCCGATTCAAAAAGTTTGCTTAAAATGGCTTCTTTGAGTTCTGATTCCGTTTCGTCTTCATCGGTTTCATTGTCTGATTCTTCAGTGATAAGTGCACAGATTTTGTCGTCTAGTGCACGAATTTCACTTTGAATAACACGAATATCTTCCGGGTCATTTTCGTCTTCTTCTAAGTCTTCCGCTAAACCATTTAAAACGTCAATTGCTTGTTTGATTTCAATTGGAAGGGCGGTTTCCGCCATGCTAATTTTTGATAGGAGTGCTTTGTATTTTAGGAGCATAAACAATGGAGTTTTTGTTGAATTTTGATTCCCAAAACTCGCTCAAACTATAACCATTACCAAAGTTGTTACCCTTAAAACACCATGCTTATAGTGCTTAAAAACAAGCAATTGTACCCTGAAAACAAACAGTGTTTATTTGGTTTATTTCAGGCCAATAAATAAACCAATCACACCGAATATTGACATTAGATTTGCACAATTCGAATACTCAAAAAATGGCTTTTTTAGCATTATAATAAAAATAAATTACCGTTATAATTCCGATGGTAAGCAAACCGAAAAATACTTGCTTTCCATAACGAAAACGAGTGGTAAATTCACTCAATTCCCCAACTGGAATCTTAGATCTGATAAATGCTTTGAAATCAGCAACGGTGATTACGCCATCTTTATTGACATCTATTCCCGCATTCTGGCGGTACCCAATTCCTGACAATGGAATAGTATAAGCATCAGGTTTTCCAACGGCGACAGGATAGAAAACAAGCAAATACAAATCGTCATAATCTTTGATGGCCATAAGACCAATATTGACTAATTGCCTTCGAATGTATTTTTCTACCCAATCCAATTGTGCTACATTAGACAGCGAAGCTAAAAAAGAAGTGGTAGCCCCTAAATCTTGTGCTGTACGTGGCATAAACTGAATCAAGCCCACGGCACCGCTACCACTCCTGTTGTATGTATCAGCCTTAAAAGTGCCGCCCGTTTCCGAGTTAAACAATGCCATAAACCAATTGGGATTGGCATTGAACGTTTTGGCCAATTGCTTCACCCGAGCTATAAATGCTGTTCGGTTTTGGGTAACTTTTTCTTCAAAGAGAAGCATGTTTTGAGTGTTGAGAGTACAGGGTATTGAGTACAGGGTACTGAGTATTTGTACATTTTGCCCTGTACGCAGTACTCATGACCCTGTACTTCTAAGAAATTGCAAGCACAGAATTAATTCCTGCCAATTTTTTGATATAGTTTTGGCTGATGGAATTCGCTGCGTTATATACCATTTCTTTCGTGGCTCCTTTGGGGAATTTGGTAAAGAAACCTTTGTTGTATCGCAGCACAATTTTATCTAACCTAATTGTATTGTTTTCTACATGTTCATCGAGTAAAATACCCAAATAGATGGCACCCACCAATAGATTGAGTTCGGGTTTGAGTAAATCAGCTTTGGTAAATACATAACCAAGACTGTTGTTACATTTGAGTTTTTGTCCCATGTATTGCATGGCTAAAATACAATCTAATCGAGTTCCAAGGTATTTGCGAAGCAATGCTTTCTCAGTCTCACCCAAACGTTTTTGCTTAAACTCAAAGAAGATAATGTCTCCAGCAGAGCTGTAATCAATTTGCATCAAGCCAATGGCTCTACCTGAAACGGCATTTGCTTTTCCTTGAGATTCGATAAAGACCATGGCATAAATGAGCTTTTCAGGTACTTTGGTCATGGCTGAAATGGTGGCAATTAAACCGCCATAATCCGCTTTGATTTGTGCCAGTACTTTGGAGTTGTTACCGATGTCTTTGGCTTGATAAAAGGCTTTGTTGATGAATGGAAGATGAATGTTGGCCACTTCGTTTAGTTTTGAGTGTTGAATGTTGCGTTTTTAGTATCAATAGGTAAGGGATTTATTCATGAGTTTTTTTATTCAACACTAAAAACTCAACACTAAGCACTAATAAAGTTGATCGTTCTGCTGGTTTTAGATTCAGCGGTTACGGCTTTTTGAGAATTGGTCAATACTTGCTTCTTGTTATCGGCTTGTTTCCAAAAGTAGCAAGCAATGCCGGCGGCAAGTGCTACACCAATGAATACGAATACATATTTATATGACATAATACATTGATTTTAAGCGGCTAATTTTCGCTCATTTTTTCTTTATGTGCTTTTTGTTTTTCCTTCACTTCCGAAATCATTTCATCCATTTCAGTATTAAAAGCTTTGATAAAGGCATCATTTTCAGAACTGATTCCGCCCAAAGCGTCACGCAGACTTCTCAGTGCCAGGTTAAAGTTTTTCTTGGCTTCGTCTAAAGCATCCAGATTGATTTTCATTACCTTTTCCCTGCTCAATTCTTTGGAGACTGCACGTTTTACAGTGCCTGCAATTCCTTGCGCAATAATGGTGCTTACCCGTCTTTTCACCACCGGTTGATTGGCTTTTTTGTCCTTCTGCGTCCCCTCGTAACGGTGAAGCAGTGTTTTCAATTCGCTGATTAATGTCTGACATTGACTGCGTAATTTATCGTGAGAAAGGGTTCTTTTTTGTTTGATTTCTTCATGCTGCGTTTCTGTGTTTAAAGCTTTAATTTCGGCATCAACACCAGCAATCTTTTTATCAAAAGCCTCTTTTTCATCGGTTTCCACCATTGCATCTCTAATTCTTTTGTACTTACTAAGCTTTTCGGTAAGTTCTTCTAATGTTTTCATTGGGCGTTTATTAAGGGTGTAAATCAAAAGTTTTTAACCAGTACAAAAGTTTGGGTATCGAATTTCCAACCACCACGGTATAATTGACCACGTAATTCTGAACCTGGATTCAAATTTCCTGTAGGCTTATTCTGTACCCATTTCTCCTCTGTTTTGATTTTAGTAGCCAAAGCATCTGCTTCTAAAACAGTCCATTTCTTAGTTTTTTTAGCATAAATATAGCCCGACACACATCGGTTTTCCATTTCATCAGGACAGCCATAACCAATTTCGAAACCACTATCGGCCAATTGTTTTTTGAGGGTTTTAGTTTCTGCGGTTTCAGTTCCCCAATTGTCAAAACCCGTTCGGTATGATGGCATACCTTTGTCTTCATACTTGTATTTGCCACCTTGTTTGGTAAAAATTTGATTGACAAGTTTGTCTGCATCTTTGCAGGTGAGTTGAGGCAAAACAAAGGTGGTTGAGCTTAAAACAGGATTGTCAGTTACTGCATTTGGAGTGGCGACACTTGCTACCTTATTTTTGAGGTAGAAGAAAAAATAGTAAATCGCTCCACCGACAAATATCAATGAAGCGATTATAATGGCTGATAAGTTTTTCATCTGGGCTTTCGTTTAATTTGAATGCCCAAAGTTGAGTATGAAAGACGTTATGTTGGAGAGGATTTTACTGTTATGGTATAATAGTCAGACAAGTATCTTCGATTTCTTTTATGAAAAAAATATATCATTATCAAGAATAGTTTAATTAGATTCAGTATGTTGAATTAAATTTTGCCCTTTTAATATTTTTTGAGATACCAAAAGTCGAAATTCCCCTCAAAGATAGGTTATCATATTCAGGATCTACAAAAAATAGTCATTCAATTGAATATCAACCAGTAATATATTTATCAATTATTCAATTGTGCAATTAATGTGCAATCACTAAACATAATATTATGACGCAATTGACGCAATAATGACGCAATAATGAGGCAATTTAATTTAGAGTATAATATACTCCTGCTCCTTTTGTCCGCTTAGAAATGTTTCTCATTTCAATAATTTTTTGAGCCAATTGAGCCAATTATGAGCCAATCAAAGCATAGCTTGTTCCCGGCCCAATGTCTCCAGTTCTTTTAAATAGTTGAAAATTTTCAACTATTTCAGTCAAATCCCTTGTTGCGGTTGCTTTTTTTATAGCCCAACACTTGTGATTTTATCGGACATTTATCGGACATTTGTGGCTTTTATCGGACATTTTCAGGTATAAATATCTTGAAGATATCATTTCAACCTTTTCTAGTTAAAATGAATTGAGTATCTCCTTCTAATTATCTTTTCATAAATTAACGACTACCTATAAATAGTATCTATGGTACTCTCACGCCGCCTCCTCCACCAACATCTCCAATCCCTCAATTCTCAAAGCAAGGTTTTCATTTTTAGGGTCGTCGATTAGCATCTCTTTTAAGCCTTCCAATCTCAATGCAAGCATTTCTTTGGACGGTTTCTTTTTGGGTTTAGTGTTGGTATTTTCTTTAATCATTGGTTCAACTTCTTCATTATTTGGTTCAATTTCTTCAACTACAGTAGCTTCAACCACCTCTTCCATCACCACCAATTGGTCTGCTTTTTTCATTTTATATTCCATGTAATAATTGAGGTTGGCAAATTCTTCCACTCTTTCATTGATGGTTTTTAATTGTTTCAAATAAGCCTCTCTTTGTACCTGATTGGTTCTTGAAAGCTCATCTAATTTGGCAGGCAATTCGGTGATATCTCTGTACAAATCATTGATCTTAGACTCTTTCACTTGAATGGTTTCATTCAACTGACCCAAACTTAAACTCATGGATTCCAGTGTTTCCATCCCTTTGATAAAATCAGATTTTACCGCTCGCCAAGAAGAAATCATGTCTTGAAGCACAAAATACCCAAGGTTATTGACATCGCTGATTACATTGTCTTTGAGCTTTTGCATCAGCAGTACTAACCTACGGTTGATGCGTTCGATGTAGTTGGGTTGGTAATTGTTGAGTTCAAATTGATCGGCAACGTACGCCTCATTGTCAGGGTTGAATTTGCTTTTATACCTATTTTCATTGTTTTGGGCTTCTTTGCCTTTTGTTTTGCTTTGCTGTTTGACTTCCCATTCTTGTTTGGCTTTGTTGTCGTCAAGCGCATCTTGCTCTTTGAGGTATGCCGCGTATTTGAGATTAAACTCATTGACACTGGCCACAATTTTAGGATGCAGGTTGCTGAACACATTATTGGCCTCTTGAAGGCCTGTCAATCTATTGAGCTCATTTTTGATAAGCGCAATCTCCAATTCTTTCTCTTTTGTAAATCGCTTGATTTGAAGACTTGCTTTTACCCTAGGATCAGTAATTAGCTTTTCTTTGATTTCTTCAGGATTCACATCATCCAAATCCAATTGAGATTTTTTAGAATTTCTATCCAGTAACTCTTTCAAGCGTTTGGTTTTTTCTTGAAGCTTTTGGAAGATAAACACATCCGAAGTATCGGCCATCAAAATGTTTACAATGCGCACATAAGCAAACTGATTTCCTTGTCGCCAAATACGCCCTTTTACTTGGTTATAATCTGTCGGATTCCAATCGGGAATTAAAATATACAAACAGGTCGTTTTGTTTTGCAAGTCGATTCCTTCTTTGATGGTACCCGAACCAATGATAATTTTGACCTCCCCAGCAAGGAAACGTTCTTTGATAGATTCCTTTTTCTCTTTGGTGATTTCGCCATACACCAGTTCAACTTCATTCAGTTTGTAACCAATTTCTTTGACCAAGTATTCTTTCATCAAATGAAAATACCTGGTGCCAGCATTCATGTATATCACTTGCCCGGATACTTCCTCTTTGCGTGTTTCGTGGTATTCTTTCACACTTCTGATACACTTCATCAAATACTCCAACTTCGGGCTTTCATTGATGTATTCCAAATAAGTCGGACAAGGCAAATCGTTACAAGCAAACAGGTATGGAGAAACGGCGAGCAACTTTTGAAAACTCAAAGCACGCAGTATTCTAGTTGATTCAGCTTCCTCGTCTGCATCATCGAGCTTCTGCATATCATGCAAATACTCACTGGTGTAAGTACACATGTTTTCATTCTCCAAGGCCCCTTGACAAACATCTACTAAGGTAAACTTCTCATCATTTAGGTATTGTTGAATTTTACTCATGTACATCCTCTGCAAAGCATTCATTTGCAAGAATGTTTCTGCACCGCCCCATTTTTTGTCTTTGCTCATATCAGGAATAGAGATGGCTTCAGGGCGAATCACCATGGCATCTTCACCAGTTTTATAGTCGATGATGTCATAAATCATTTGACGCAATTCGGGCAAATGCCTAAAACCAACCACCACAGGTTTCACCTCTGGTAAATTTTTGGCATTGATGACAATTTGGTTTTCCTCCTTGATGAAAGTATCAAAAAATGATTTCAGGCTATCTTTGCCTGTATCTACCAATCGTTGATAATTGGTTAAAGACAGCATTGAAAATACTTCCAATGGAGAATTGGTAAATGGCGTTGCCGTTAGCATCAAATTGCAGCCGTTCGCTACTTTTTGTATGTATTGTGACAAACAAAAAGCGTGAATTCCCTGATTACTTGGCTGACCAGAATCGAGGTTGTAACGAGCAGCTTCTCTTTTTACAAAACCATCTTTATCGACCCCAGGCTTCACTTCTCCAGCAATTTTGGTGAATGATTTTTTCATGTTGTGGGCCTCATCAATCACCAGCATATCCACTTTCATGTCATCAATCATCAACCTGGCATCACGCATAGAAGTACCGATACACTCATCAATCTTTTTAATGAGTTGGGCCTCTTCTTTGGGCTTTAAATCTCCTTGTGAAAGTACCGTGTAAAGTCCGGTTCTTAAAGTGGCTCTTGAATTGTCATTCAATCCAATACGAACCATACCGGTATAATTCACCAACATGATAGTGCCTTCAGGAATAGGTTTGATTGCGCCAAGGGTATAAATAGCAATATTGATTTCGGATTCAATTTCTACTTTGGTATCAACGATTCCTTTCCAAATTACAGAAGTTTCTAGCTTTTTAACTTTCTCAATTTGAAGACTTTTGTACTTAGTAATTAGATCAGGAAATAAAAGTTTGTTATTAGCAAGTTTGTAAAGTATTGCAACCAATTTGTCGCACAATTCATCGAAATGGGTTTCAAAATATTCCTTCAAGCCAAGTAGTTTCGCAAGTTCTTTCTTTGTCGAGATTAAATCATCTATCAAACCCTTTTCAGGACTTGAATAATTACGAATTTCATTGAAGGTGATTTCGGTATTGAGATTTCCCCAAGCAAAAAGAGTAACATTCGGCACAGCTCCATAAATCCAAAATCCATCTTTGTCATAGCCACCACTGATTTCCATCATCCATTTTTTGTAGGTGGCATCGGGTACAACCACCAAAGCACGTTTGGCATCGCCCATGGCAAAAGCGTTGGCAATACAAGCGATGGAAGTAATGGTTTTACCCACTCCAACATCATAACCCAACATCGCAGACTTTTTCACTTGTCTATATGCAACACCATTTCTTTGGGTAGTGGTAAGTAATAAGGGATCACCACCTTTGAAGACTTGTGAAAACTCAAAAGTAACAGGGATTTTATTCCAATCGGTTTCAACCACACCGTTGAATTTTCTATTCCATTCGGCATTGATGATTTGAATGTCATGTTCATGGATTTCTTCTTCTAAAAACTTGGTAAACAAGCGGTCACCTTCATTTTTGGCTTTTTGTTTACGGTCTTCGATGAGCTCTTTCTGTTTGTCTTCAGCAATGCTGCGTTTTTCTGAATCGGCTAAAATCAAACGTTTGTTTTCCACGTATTTGAGCACATCATCTTTGCTGAAGGCACCCGTAAATTCTCGTTGTGGCAAGCGTCTCAAGTATATTTGGTAGACTTCATACAAGCTGGTGGCCCCATTGAAAAACAGTTTACTACCTTCTCGAAGTTTGGTAATCAAATACGTTTTACAAAACTCATTGTGAGGAATTAGGTAGATTTTATCATCAGGATTAACCGCATCAATTCTTTTAGCCAGCGGAATTACTTTTTGAAGTGCTGCCAATTGGTAGTTGAGTTGAGAATCGGGCAGATTTGTAACGTCTGACTTTAAGAGCAAACGTTCAACCGAAGCCAAAGTATTGGCCACATCACCTGATAAATACAAGTAACGATATGCTAGTTTAATATTGTTTGGACTCGAAACATCATACATCAAAAAGCCATTGGCGATCAATTCATCGGTACTTGATTTGGGCTCAAAATATTGATTTAGGATATGCTTAGGGAAAACATATAACCAGGCATCCAATTCGTCTTGGGTGATTTGTTTGTTGTAAAGTGCGTAGATTTCCTTAAAGCCATTGACCAAATCTTTGGGATTGCCTTTGACCAAAGTTTTCATAGACTTTTCAAACTTTTTTTTGGTAGAAGCTTTGTCGGTGATGGTGTTTAGAATGATTTGTTCTGGAATGATGGTTGGGTTTTCTTCAACCTTTGGTGGCGTACTTTCCACTACTTTCGGGGGTACAATTGCTTGAGGTTCTACAATTATATCCTCAGAAAGTGAAGTAGCAAACTTGGTTTCTAGGATGTTAATGAGGGTATTGAAGGAAGCTTGATTATCGGCATCAATGCTTGAAAAATTGGAAGTGGCTATTACTAAATTATCGTATAATTCTTTGACTTTGGGGTTTTCAACTTTAGACCAGTTGACTAAACCTTGGAAAATGATGTCTTTCGTTTTCATAGTACCTATTTTACTGCAAGTACTGTGAAATTGTGGGCATTGTGATGGGATTTTACTGTTATGGGGGGAATAAAAAAAGCAGGCTCCCAAACCTGCTTCCATTTACCTATTTTTAGCAATCGACAAGTACATAACACAGCGCTACCAAAGGTTAAGCCTGTCCGCCGTAGGAGTATTCAACCGAGTTTTCATGGCTTGGCTTGCAGCCACCAGGGAATTTAGTTGTTGGGTGGCGTTCTTGTTGGTAGAACACTACACATATTTTAGCAATTCTTCAACGAGTCTAAATACCGTAGTTGAAGATTCTTCATTTGCTAGATTAGTATGGTCAAAAAGGTTATAATTCCTTTCTGCTCTTGAAATTGCTAATCGCTTCCGCTCTTTATTTGTTTTTTTATCAATACCGTCAAGTACTTCAAAAATTTCTTCGGTTATGATTTTATTGCCTTCGCCATCGTATATTAATCCAAATGGTTTTAAAAGCCGATTTATTTTATTGTTGTAATCGTTTCTATTTATTCCGCCTCCTTGATGGTCGTCAAAATGAATTATAAGCCAATATTCAAAAGCCTGATTTGAATATGCAACACCGAAACCTTTGCTTTCAGCAAGGGCTACAGCACCATTGAAATTTTTTGCTTGCTTAGAATTATCTGGTTTAGGGTCTGCGTCAAAAACACACCAAACTTGGTCGTATGATTTTTCTTTTGATAATTGAACTGCTCTTTTTACTAATGATATTGTATTATATCCCTCTCCAACTGGTTTAATTGTCGCAGAGGACAACTTAAATTGCCTAAAATAGGATGGTTCTGTATTTTCTCCCTCGCAAACTATTAAAATTGTAGGTTTTTCAAGTATTATTGCCTCCGCTCTTTCCAAAAATGGCTCCGCTCTTCTTTTTGTTTTTAAAGTTTCTTTGTGAGCTAACTTAGATGCTATTTGGTCAGCTTTTTTATTTTTCATTTTCATCTTGTGGCAATAAATTTTTATGAATTAAATTGTCAAAGAATCCAAGAAAAGGAACAGCTCCATACTTACCTCTAATATAGTTGTCCTCAAAAGCTTCATTTTTTCTAACCGTATCAGATTTAAAGTCAGCTAAAGAAAAAAGTTTAGCTTCACCGTATTTATCCTTTTCTGTAAACCAAACCTGATCTTTTCTGAATAAGCCCGAACTTAATAAATTAGTGTCGTGAGTATTAAAAATAAGTTGAGCATTTTTGGGGTTAAGTTTTTGAGAATTAAATAAGGAAACTATTTTGCAAACTAAGTTTGGGTGAAGTTTTGAATCTAATTCATCAACAACAAGTGTATAACCATTTTCTATTGCATCTAAAACTGGTCCAGTAAGAGCGAAAAATTTTCTTGTTCCGAATGATTCATCATCATCAAGAGAAAAGCTAGTATTCCCAATATGTTTCTTTGAGTTGTCAAATTTCTTGTGCGTAGTTAAAATATCAGTAACGAATTCAGTTTTGTCTTCTTTTGATTTTTTCAAAATAATTTCTCTTAATTCTTTTGGCATCTCCTGTGGAAGTTTTGTAATATCCAACATTTCAAGTTTAATATCTTGAATTCCCAAATCAGCAGCTTTAAGTAATTCCAGAATTCTCTCTTTATGTTTAGGGTCTTTTGTTTTCCCCATTGTGTAACCTTGATACCCATCTTCTTTAAGCCCCGAGATAGTTTTAAGATTCTTGAACCATTCAATAATATTTTCGCAGGTCGCATCATTAAATTGTGCAGCTACCGAAAGAAGTAATGCGTTATTTCTGATTAAATCTTCACGAACTAAAGTTGCTCCTTTAGGGAAATTTCTTGAGTGTGTTTCGAATTTCTGTAAGTCTCTGTAAAATATTTCAACTTCCTTTGTTTTAGGTTTGTGATACAACCACTCAGAAACAATTTTATCTTTGTCAACTTCAAAACCATAACGAAACATTTCCTTTTTATACAAAAAAATTACTTCAAATTCACTAGGCTGTTTCTCACTTTCATTATTTAATTTGAACGGTTCTACATCAATTTCTTCTCCTTTTTGACTTTCTTTAGAAGAATTAATAGCAAAATTTTTCATAAACATTAATGCCTCAATAAATTTACTTTTACCACTCGCATTCGCACCGTAAATCACTGCACTTTTGAGAATTCTAAGATTGTAAATATTGCTGTCAGAGATGTTTTCAGTTTCTCTTGTTTCTTTGTCGTAATTAGATGCGATTAGGCTCAATGTAGCCTTTTCTTTAAATGTTCTAAAGTTTCGAACCGAAAATTGAATTAGCATAATATGTCTTATTTTTGCATTTTATATGCAAATATAGTCTTTATTTTACAATCTCCATTATTTTAAAGGCTTTTTTGATTATTTATCTGATTCGGTCAAGTTAAAAGGTAGTCATTTTGAAACTAGATGGTTGATGATTTGCACGGACTTACGCTTGCCTGTAACTAGCATATACACGCAAGTTAGAAAAATACTATTCAATATTAGTATTATTATCTACTAGCTTTAAAACAACCTCATCTCCAATTCACTGTACAAAAACGGCCTTCTAACCTCTTCTGTATTAGAATCTTTAGAAGAAATAAGTTTAGAAATGGTGTAAGCTTCCATTAGCGAATCATCATAAGGTTTGGTGAGGGAAAGTATTTGACTTTGGATTAATGAATTATCTAGCCATAGAGATTCTGTTTCGGGAGTGAGTATCACAGGCATACGTTTACCAATATTGTGAATCCTACTCATTAATGGGTTGGCTTCACAAGTAAGTATAGAAAATGTTTCTATCAAATCTCCTGTTTGTTGGTTTTTCCATTCGTCCCAAATGCCTGCCATAGCGAAAGGTTCATTGTCCTTAAGATGTATAAAATGGGGATATTTCTGTTTATTGAAGGTCATCCATTCATAAAAACCATCAGATAATACCAAACATCTTTTACTTTCAATGGATGTTTTAAATGAAGGTAATTCAAAAGCTGTTTCCGAACGGGCATTTAAAGTTTTGCTTCTTACTTCATTAATGCTTGTGCTCTCTTTTACCCAATGCGGAATCAAACCCCAGGAAATTAAATCAATTTCAGACGGTGCATCATTTTTTATAACGGCCCATTTAGGAAAATCAAAGCCATTGGCATGAAATATAGGTTTGTAGGCAAACTTATTTTTGAAATCAGCTTTGAAACGTTTTTCAAGGGTTTCTGCTTTGGTGGTTAAGGAAATGTGAAAGCACATAATAAGCTAGAACTTAAAAACTAGGTTATATATTTACAATATTACCTATTGAATCAATAAATATACTTGTAAATTCAACTAAACTCAAATAAATATTAAAGACCACATTTTAAATTATATTGTTTAATGAAGCTTTTCAATAACTTTGAAGATTATATAGCTTAACACAATCATGTCAGAAGATCAAAAACGAGTTTTAGAACAACAACTTTGGAATATAGCCAATGCCCTTCGTGGGAAAATGGGGGCAGATGAGTTCAGGGATTATATTTTAGGCTTTATTTTTTATAAATACCTTTCTGAGAAACAGGAATTATATGCTAATGGTATTTTGAAAGAAGATAAGATTACTTTCACTGCTATTGATGAAAATTCTGAATCTGGTAAGGAATTTATTCAAGTGCTACATGAAGAATCTATTGATAAATTGGGCTATTTCTTAAAACCATCGGAGTTGTTTAAAGAAATTGCCAAACGTGGTAATAATGATTCGGAAAATGAAAACAACTTCATTCTTGAAGATTTACAGCGTATTTTAAACAATATCCAAAACAGTACTATGGGTACTGACAGCGAAGAGGATTTTGACAACCTTTTCGAGGATATGGATTTGAACAGTACCAAACTTGGTAAAACTACCGAAGATAGAAATCAATTGATTTCAAAAGTATTATTTCACCTTGACCAAATTGATTTCAAATTGGAAGATGCTGAAATTGATGTACTTGGTGATGCTTATGAATACCTTATTGCACAGTTTGCAAGTGGTGCAGGTAAAAAAGCTGGTGAGTTTTATACCCCACAAGAAGTGAGTAAAGTCTTGGCTAAATTGGTTACCACAGGCAAAAGCAAATTAAGGTCGGTTTATGACCCAACTTGTGGTTCGGGTTCATTGTTGTTGCGTGTAGCCAAAGAAGTAAAAGTAAGTGAGTTTTACGGACAAGAACTGAACCGTACCACCTACAACTTGGCACGTATGAACATGATTTTGCATGATGTTCATTACCGCCAATTTGATATCAAACAAGAAGATACGCTTGAACGTCCGCAACACATGGACAAAACCTTTGAAGCTATTGTGGCAAATCCACCTTTTTCGGCTCAATGGTCTGCAAATTTGATACATTTAAACGATGACCGTTTTAGCCAATATGGCAAACTAGCTCCTTCAAGTAAGGCTGATTTTGCCTTTGTACAACACATGATTCATCACTTGGCTGAAAATGGTGCGATGGCGATTGTATTGCCTCATGGGGTATTGTTTCGTGGTGGTGCAGAGGGGCATATCCGTAAATATTTGATAGAGGAACGCAATTACCTAGATGCAGTCATTGGTTTACCAGCCAATATATTTTATGGTACAAGTATTCCTACCTGTATTTTGGTATTCAAAAAATGCAGAGAAAACCCTCAAAATATACTGTTTATAGATGCTAGTCAGCATTTTGACAAAGTAAAAACGCAAAACATGTTGCGTGATTTCCATATTGACAAAATCGTTGATACCTACCGTAATCGCAGTGAAGAAGAAAAATATAGTAAATTAGCTTTATTGAGTGATGTAGCAGCCAATGATTACAACCTCAATATTCCTCGTTATGTAGATACCTTTGAAGCCGAAGACAGTATTGACATCAATGCTATAGCCCAAGAAATTAAGAACTTGGATACCCAAATGGCTGAGACGGATAAATTGATTGCTGATTTTTGTAAACAATTAAATATTTCAACTCCTTTTTAAAAACCAAAAGATATGAAAACAGAAGAAATACAACAATTATTTATACTTTTTGAAAATATAGCATCTGAATTAGAAGGTGTTGAATGTTGGAGTGCAAGAGATTTGCAACCCTTGTTAGGTTATAGCAAATGGGAAAATTTTGAAAAAGTAATTCAAAAAGCAAAAGATGCATGTAAAAATGCAGGTGAAGAAATACCCTACCATTTTCCTGACGTCAGGAAGATGGTAGCTATTGGTTCAGGTGCTGAAAAAGAGATAGATGACATACTTTTAACCCGTTATGCCTGTTACTTAGTAGCACAAAATGGAGATAGTAGAAAACAAGAAATTGCCTTTGCTCAAAACTATTTTGCAGTACAAACACGTAGAGCTGAGTTAGTTGAACAAAGATTATTAGAATACGAACGCTTAAAAGCTCGTGAAAAATTAACCGAAACTGAAAAACAACTTTCTGGAATATTATACGAAAGAGGGGTTGATAACCAAGGTTTTGCTATGATTAGAAGTAAGGGCGACCAAGCATTGTTTAGGTTAAATACACAAATGCTCAAAAAGAAAATGGGCATACCTGATAACCGACCAGTGGCTGATTTTTTGCCAACTATAAGTATAAAAGCCAAAGATTTTGCAGCTGAAATAACCTCATTGAATGTGCAAAAAAAAGATTTGAAAGGACAAACCAAGATTGAACAAGAACATGTTGACAATAATTTGGCAGTAAGAAATATGCTTACTCAAAGAGGCATTGTTCCTGAAAATTTACTCCCTGTCGAAGATGTAAAAAAACTGCAACGTAAGTTAGACGCAGAAGAAAAAAAGGTTTTGAAAGAAACTAAAAAACCTAAAAAATAACATGGAAAAACTAATACCAAAATTACGTTTTCCTGAGTTTAAAGGGGAATGGGAAGAAAAACAGTTGGGAAATATAACTACTTGGGCTTCTGGAGGTACACCTCCTAAGGACATTGATAGCTATTGGAATGGAAATATTTCTTGGATTAGTGCTTCAAGTATGCGTGGTATTGAATATTCAAATTCGGAATTAAAAATCACAAATGAAGGATTAAAAAAAGGATCAAAGTTAGCCCCTAAAGGTTCACTGTTAATATTAGTGAGAGGTAGTATGCTTTTTAATACAATCCCAATTGGTATTGTTATGCAAGATGTTGCTTTTAATCAGGATGTTAAATCAATTATTGTTGATGGTACGACAACTTCTAAATACATTTTATATTGGTTTATTTCTTATGAATCGAAAATATTAAATATGGTCACTGGTACAGGTATTGGTGCTGGTAAATTAGATTTGATGGATTTGAAAGCTTTAGGAATTTCCTTGCCCACCCTTCCCGAACAACAAAAAATAGCCACTTTCTTAACATCTGTTGATGAAAAACTTCAAGCCTTAAAGAATAAGAAAGGTCTTTTGGAGCAATACAAAAAAGGTGTTATGCAAAAGATTTTCTCACAAGAATTTAGGTTTAAACCTGCCCGTCCGTCAGGCGGGGATGAAAATGGCAATGATTTTCCTGAGTGGGAAGAGAAGAGTTTGGGGGATTGTTTAGATTATGAACAGCCAACAAATTACTTAGTTGCAAGTACTGAGTATAATGATAAATTCCAAACTCCTGTTTTAACTGCTGGTAAAACATTTATTTTAGGTTATACAGATGAAATAAATGGAATTTACAAAGATAATTTACCCGTGATTATTTTTGATGATTTTACAACAGCAACTCAGTTTGTAGAATTTCCATTTAAAGCTAAATCATCTGCAATGAAGATATTAAAAGCCAAAGAACAGATTAATATTAAATTTGTTTTTGAAGCAATGAAAATGATGAAATATGAAGTTGGAGGTCACGAAAGACATTGGATTTCAAAATTTACTTATATTGAAATGCAACTACCTTCATTAAATGAACAAACCCATATCGCTAATTTCCTTAATTCAATAGATGATAAAATCAATCATAGTAGCGAGCAAATAGCTAAAATGGAGGTTTGGAAAAAGGGGCTTTTACAGGGGATGTTTTGTTAAATTAGGTATCATTTAAAATAAGTATAAAAGTTCACTAAATTAGTGAACTTTTTAATTTTAGGTTTCGTATATTTGCAATGTAAATTGTTTATGGAAATAGAATTTGAACAAGACTATTTAAGAGATTTATATATCGAAGGTAAAACTAAGGGCAAAAAATATAGTTTTCAACCACCTGTAATTTTACAGTATAAAAAAGCGATAGATAAATTAAGAGCTGCTGAAAGAATTGAAGATTTGTTTCCATTTCAAAGTTTAAATTATGAAAAATTAAGAGGTGATAAGCTTGGACTTGAATCTGTTAGGGTCAATGATAAGTATCGAATTGAATTTAAAAGTAGAATTGAAGGCGAAGAGCCTTTTTTGATAACAATTTGTTCAATCACCGAATTAAGTAATCATTACAAATAAATTTTATCATGAAATCAACAAATAATAATATCCCTTTTAAAGCAACCCTTCCGGGCGAAGTTTTAAAAGATGAGTTAGATGCAAGAGGAATAAATCAAAAAGATTTTGCAATCGAAATAGGTATTCAAAAAACAATGTTAAATGAAATCATTAAAGGAAAACGTCCAATAACTGCCGATTTAGCAGTTTTATTGGAAAAATCCTTAGGTATTTCAGCTGAATATTGGATGCGTTTTCAAACACAATACGAGATTGATGTTGCGAGAATAAAAGAAAAAAACATTCAGCGAATTGCAAATATTGAATGGTGGGGTATAATTAAAGAATTAATACCAGTTTCATATTTTAAGAAAATGAGTTATTTTGTTGATGATTTAAGTGAAAATATCTCAATAACAAAAAAGATATATAATATCAAATCAATTGATGAATTAGTTACATTAAATGCTGAAAGGAAATTTTCATTATTTAGAAAATCAGACAAGTTACAAATTGATGAACGCAATGTGTTGGCTTGGAATGTAGTAGCAAAGTACGAAGCTCAAAAGCAAGTAGTTGATACATTTAAACTTGAAAATATTCCAAACTTGATTCAAGAGTTAAACACTATATTTTACAAAAATAATGATGTACTAAATTTAGTAACCACAGCTCTAAATAAATACGGAATTAAGTTTGTGTTAGTACCTAAGCTTGACAAAACACCTATTGATGGTTATACTTTCTGGTCAGGAAATAACCCGACAATAGCATTGACATTACGCCACAATAGAATTGATAATTTAGCTTTTACTTTAATGCATGAAATAGGTCATATACAGCTGCATTTACAAAAAGATAAGGAGCAACAATTCTTTGATTTAAATACAAAAGATTCACATTTAGATGTATTAGAACAAGAAGCGGATTCTTATGCACAAGTGAATTTAATACCTACACATTTATGGAATTCCTTTAAAGTAGATAAAAGAGATATTGATAATTCAGTTTTAGAATTTTCAAATAAAAATAAATTAAATCCAGCAATAGTTTTAGGTAGAGTCAGTTTTGAACTAAAAAAGTATAATATTCAAACTAGTATTAGTAAGACACTGAACTAATGAAAAATATTTCTTTTTTGCCAATTTCCTTACATCCATAGATGATAAAATCAATCATTGTGGTGAGCAAATAGCTAAAATGGAAGTTTGGAAAAAGGGGCTGTTTTGTTAAAAAAAAATAAACGTTGATTCGGGTTCAACGTTCAAAACCTTTGTAAGTACCCTACCAATGGTAAAGAACAATGCAAATATAAGTAATTTGAAAGAACGATAAAATGTTTTAATTCGTAGTATTTAGCGTTTTTTATTTCGTTGGTAAGTATTAAAAATATCAATTCTAGTTTAGAATTAGGAATAAATAAACTTATAAGTTGATTTAATGAAAATAGTTAGTATTTTTGCAGATAAATTATTCTCAATTCATTATGACAATGAAAGTCAAAATGAATTAACTCGACTTATAGAGTTATGGGGCAATGCTGACGAAATACATAACTTTTTGGCAAGTAATGTTAATGATATTGGAGGTATTGATAAAATTGAACCTTTACAAGATGAATTATTAAATAATAGAAAAACATTAATTGAAATCTTATATAAAATTGGTACTAATAAGATAGATATCAATCTGTTTTTTAAACAATTAAATAATAATGAATATCAATTAAATGTATTGTTATCAAAAAGGAAAGGAAGAGTAAATTATCTTAGAATTTATGCATTAAAAATTGATGAGAATTGCTTTCTCGTTACTGGTGGAGCAATCAAATTCACAAAGCTAATGCAAGACCGTCCACATACTTTAAAAGAGTTGTTTAAAATTGAAAAATGTAGAACTTTTTTAATGCAAAATGACGTAACAGATGTAGATTCATTATATGAATTTCTAAACGAAGATGAGCAATGACTAATAAAGAAAAGTTTTTAAAATTAGTTTCGGGAAGTGATGATGCATTTCTTGAAATGCTAAAATGGAATATAGATAACGAACCTTGGTTGAAACGATCTCAAGCAATTGCTTTTAGAATATTAATTCGTTTAAAAGAGTTAAATATTAGCCAAAAAGATTTAGCTGAAAGAATTGGTGTATCACCACAACAAGTAAATAAATGGGTGAAAGGGAAAGAAAATTTAAGTTTAGAAACAATATCTAAATTAGAAAAAGCTTTAGACTTTGAATTAATACAGGTAACCCCTAAATTAAAAGAAATAGAAATGCCTGTATTAATAAATACAAATAGGACCAATAATCAATTTATAAAGAACCAATCTCACAAATTTCAAAATGTATGTTTTGGAGACAATGAGAAATTTCAAGATAAGGCTGAGTCTGAATATAATCTTGCAAGTTAATGGAAAATAACATCGTAGGTTTTACTTTAGTAAAAGTAGCAACGAAACAGTTTGCTACTTTTGAACACGAAGAAACTGAAAAAGCTGAAATTAATTTAAATGGCGGAATTGAATTTGGGATTGATAGGGAACATAAGCTTATCGCTTGTTTTTCTAAATTTCAATACTTCTATAATAATTTGCCATTTATTGTAATTGAAATTAGTTGTGAATTTAGAATAGAGGATTCTTCTTGGTTGAAATTTGAAAGCCAAGATTCAAAATCATTAACTGTTCCGGTGTCTTTTCTAAGACATTTAGCAACAATAGCAGTTGGTACAACTAGAGGTGTATTACATGCCAAAACGGAAAATACTGTTTATAATAGGTTTTTATTACCTACGGTAAACGTTAATCAAATCATTCAGAAAGATGAGACATTCGAGTATAAAGATTAAATATTTCATTTAAAATATTAATTAATTTACCTTCCTAGCCTCTTTAAAAATAGATTAGGAAGGTTTTTTTATTTTATATATGTCCAAACAATCAGAACAAATACTTGAAGAACAATTAATTGCACAGCTTTCAAACATGGGTTATGCCTATGTGATGATTAAAGATGAGCAATCACTTTTACAAAACTTAAAATCACAATTAGAAAAGCACAATGGCATTCAATTGACTGATAAAGAGTTTGACAGAATAGTCAATATGCTCAATAAAGGTTCTGTATTTGAAAAGGCTAAAACACTAAGAGCCAAACAACATCTTGTTCGTGACAATGGCGATAACCTCTATTTTGAGTTTATCAATACCGATTTTTGGTGTCAGAATGAATTTCAGGTAACACACCAAATTACCATGGAAGGCAAGTACAAAAATCGTTATGATGTTACTTTACTTATCAATGGCTTGCCATTGGTTCAGATAGAATTAAAACGAAGAGGTTTAGAGTTAAAAGAAGCCTTTAACCAAATTAATCGTTATCAAAAACATTCGTTCGGTACTGGTGCTGCCTTATTTCAATATGTTCAAATATTCATTATCAGTAATGGGGTAAACACCAAATACTATTCAAACTTTGGAACAACCAAACCCGAATTTACCCAAACATTTTACTGGACAGACGTGCACAACAAACGCCTAACCAATATCTTAAATGGATTTACAACTGACTTTTTGGAACCATGCCATATCTCCAAAATGATATGCAAATACATGGTGCTGCACGAAGGCAACAAACGTTTGATGGTAATGCGTCCATATCAGTATTATGCGGTGGAAGCCATTGTGGAACGCGTAAAAAACACTAATAAGGGTGGTTATATTTGGCATACTACCGGGTCTGGAAAAACGTTGACTTCGTTTAAAGCAAGTCAAATACTAATGAATTTACCACAAGTAAAAAAAGTGGTATTTGTGGTCGATAGAAAGGACTTAGATTACCAAACCAGTAAAGAATTTAATGAGTTTAGTGATGGTAGTGTAGATGGCACAAACAACACCCAAGATTTAGTCAATAAATTTGCCAACGATACCAAGCTCATTGTAACCACCATACAAAAACTCAACAATGCCATTCAGCCCAAATATGCTTCAAAAATGAAAGCATTAGAAAATGAGCGAATGGTATTTATTTTTGATGAGTGTCACCGTTCACAATTTGGCGATACGCATAAAAATATCATTGCATATTTCAAAAATGTGCAATTATTTGGTTTTACAGGTACGCCAATTTTGGCAGAAAATGCAATTAAAAATGCTTTGGGAGAACGTACAACTACAGAGTTGTTTGGTGAATGTTTACACAAATATGTGATTACAGATGCCATTAAAGATGAAAATGTATTGAAATTTGCCATTGAATATGTAGGCCGTTACAAACAAAAAGAAGGGATAGCCACCAATATTGACATTGAGGTGGAAGACATTGATACCAAAGAATTAATGGAACACCCCACACGATTAGAAAAAATCGTGGATTATATCATTGCTCACCACGACCGTAAAACTCACAGTCGCAGATTTACAGGAATGTTTTGTGTAGGAAGTGTTGAAACCTTAATCAAATATTACGATATTTTTCAAGCCAAAAAAGAAGCTGGTTTACATAAACTAAACGTTGCGACTGTTTTTAGTTTTGCAGCCAATGAAGATGAATTGGACATGGACATTGGGAACATTGACAGTTTAGATTTTAATGAGGTTGCAGAACCACAAGTAAAATATAATGAGCAAGCTTCAAGTAAACACAGCCGTGAAAAGTTGGATGAATACATTGTGCATTTTAATAAAATGTTTGGTACAGGACATTCAACAAAAGATACCCAATCGTTTTACAACTATTACAATGATGTATCAAAAAAAGTAAAAGAGCAAAAAGTTGATATATTGTTGGTGGTAAATATGTTTTTAACTGGTTTTGATAGTAAAGGATTAAATACCTTATACGTTGATAAAAACCTTAAATACCACGGTTTGATTCAAGCATATTCCAGAACCAACAGGATCAAAGATGAACTAAAATCTCAAGGTAATATTGTAGTGTTTCGGAACCTTAAAAAGGCTACTGATGATGCCATCACCTTGTTTAGTAATAAAGAGGCAATTGATGTAATTATCATGAAGCCTTATGAAGATTACGTGAGTAAATTCAATGAAGCTTTTGACGAATTGCTAGATATAACGCCAACTATTGATAGCGTAAATGAATTAGCTTCTGAAGAAGACGAATTGGCTTTTATCAAAGCATTCAGGGATTTAATGCGTTTGAAAAATATTTTATCGGCCTTTGCAGATTTTAACTGGGAAACCCTGGCCATGCAGGAACAACAATTTGAAGACTTCAAAAGCAAGTACCTGGACTTACATGACAAAGTAAAAAAAGAGAGCGAAAAAGAGAAAGTTTCTATTTTGGAAGATGTTGATTTTGAGCTTGAATTAATTCACAGAGACGAAATCAATGTCAATTACATTTTACAGCTTTTGATTAAATTAAAATCAAAGGTACAAGGAGATATAACTCAATTTGAAAAAGAAATATTTGGTTTATTGGGTTCTGAATCAACCCTAAGAAGTAAAAAAGAGCTAATAGAGAAATTCATTGCCGAAAACTTACCTATTATTGAAGATACTGATAATGTAACCGATGAGTTTGAAAAATTCTGGAATGAGGAACAGCAAAAAGCATTTAACAACATTGTTTCAGCAGAAAACCTTTCCAAAGACAAAACCGATAAGCTCATAGCTGAATACCTTTTTGCAGAAAAACCTCCATTAAGAGACGAAGTACTCGACCTTATTGAAGGTGATAAACCAACCTTACTTGAACGCAAAAAAATCGGTGACAGAATTCTAAATAAGATTTTAGGCTTTGTAGAAACGTTTATAAATGGAATGGTTGGGTAGGAAATAATAATTAAATTTAAATTATTGGCGTCCGAGCGAATTTTGTGTAAATAAACATTATCTTAAAATAATACAAGCAGGAGTTTTTAAAGCTCCTGCTGATTAGATATTTTTGTTTTCGACTAAAAAAACTTAAAATCTAATGAGCAAATATACACAAGCCTATAAAGGAATCCCAATTCTCGGACAGCTTTTATCCTTTATTCCGATGCATATTTTCGACAAAGTAGTACTTGAAAAAAAGTCAAACGAAGCTCATCGAACGGTTTCAACCTGGAGTCAATTTGTGTTTTTAACTTATGGTATACTTACCAAAAGTGGCACATTAAGAGAGACTTATAAAAACTTTGAAATGCTTGGAGATAAACTTTGTCATCTTCAAATGAACATAATTCCTGCCCGTAGTAGTATTTCAGATGCTAATAGAGACAGAGACGCTTCCGTTTTTGGTTTACTATATTTGGAGCTTTATAAGCACTTTCAGCATCATTTCTCGGACAGCTATGTATCAAGGCTTATTAATGGAGAAATATCCCCATCTATTGTTGAAATTTTTGATTCAACAACGGTAAGTTTATTTAAAGATGTATTCAAAAACACAGGTAGAATACCCGAAAATGGACAACATAAAGGAGGTATCAAAGCCTTTTGCAAGATTACTTTGGGAGAAAGAATCCCTAATTTTATTTGTCTAAAAGCCGCGGCAACAAACGAAAAGGTATTTTTAAAAACACTTGATTTGGTAAAAGGAACGATTGCTGTTTTTGACAAAGGTTTTCAGAAATTTAGTCAATATGCCAATTGGACAGCTCAAGGCGTATATTATGTAACACGACCAAATGATAATATTAAAATAAAGATTATAAGAGAATTACCTCTTGAAGAAATAACAGAAGATGGAG
>Ga0209353_10000328_pt1 | contig 29206 bp, 25 predicted proteins | sample LauGreSpBDMM15SD_2_FD_187561 | JGI IMG/M metagenome (GOLD analysis project Ga0209353, IMG submission 187561) | Freshwater lake microbial communities from Lake Michigan, USA - Sp13.BD.MM15.SD (SPAdes) (version 2) | ecosystem: Environmental > Aquatic > Freshwater > Lake | place: Lake Michigan... | reverse complement strand
TAAGGTATCTGAATTGGACGCATATACTAAATTATTTGCTATAAATGGTCCAGCTGTATTATTAATAACACCGGTTGATATACCTAATGGTGTAGATCCAGGAGGTGCTGTTGTGTTAGCTCTATATCTAACGTAAGTGTTACCTGTAATATTAGAATTTTGATATTGAATTTGACCAATTCCACCATTTTTATTATATATACTGAATTGAACTCCAGTCAAGTCACCACTAAAACTAGATGTAATAACCCAACCAGTTGGTTTATACAAACCATTTAATTCCCAAATAGCATATTTATCTAATTCAGCAGAAACAGTAACGTTAATTGATGCTCTAAAAGAATTAGCTAGTGAATCAGTAAAGTAAAAATCTGTTATATCAGTCCATGAATTTTGATTGTTATTTAATGTAGCCTGTTGTTCATATATAATATCATTTAAATTGGGAGTAATTTTAACATTATTAATAACTGTATGACCAGTAACATACGTATCAAGTGTACTAAGTGAACCTTTGTTTATGATAGATCCGCTTGTTACACCAGCTGGTTGTGTCGTATTTGCCACAACGATTTGTGTTTCAAAGACTTGTGCATCCGCGTTATAAGACATTTTTATAATAATTACATAGAAATTAATTTATCATTAATTTACGATGATATAATATTATTTATTCAAATAATATTTATTTCGTACAATAAATATTATACATTTTATCCAGTTTATAATTAAACGCACACCCTTACGTTTATAATTTTGTTATAATATTTTATCTAGTTTATAATTAAACGCACACCCTTACGTTTATAATTTTGTTATAATATTTTATCCAGTTTATAATTAAACGCACACCCTTACGTTTATAATTTTGTTATAATATTTTATCCAGTTCATAATTAAACGCACACTCTTACGTTTATAATTTTGTTATAATATTATAAAATTTAGATGTAAAATAAATTCTACCCATACTTTTTATATAATTATGAGCATTATATGTCAGATTATTATTATACGATTCTATATCCAAATTTGTATTTTCATTTAGACTTTTATTTTTCTCTATGTATCTACAATCCTTGGGTACTTGTAATGTTTGTTCTTCGCCTAAAATCTGTACCAGTCTTTTAATACATCTCCTATATGATAATATTAATTAATAGTTTATATTATCATATTCATTCTTCTTTTTATAAATCCTATCTAATTCAACATTTGTATACAAAATACCTATTCACAAAACGAGAAAATAGACACCTTTTCGTTACTTCACTGTCTTTTAAAACTAATGACTCTTCAATTGTTTTTAGTGATTTCGCATAACCAACAATTAATCCTTCAATATGTAATACAGATACCTCTTTGTCACCTACATCATTCAACTCCTCAGTTTGTTGTGTCTGTCCACCATATACAGTGTTCTTTCTTACATCCTCTTGTACATTCATGAAAGCTTCAACTAATTCAAATAATGTATAGTTACTAAATACACTGTTATTAGGTGCAATTATCAATATCTGATCATCTTTTTGATCTTGTATCCATTGTGTTCTTGTCAAACTTGTTTTTTCAACGTCCTCATAATAGACCAATACATTAACATCAGGATCTCCTGGCTCTTGGGTCGTGTCTTCTTGTGGTGTAGTATCAATTACTTGTAATTTATCCTTATTCTTCGCAATTTCCTCAGTTTTTTCTTTCACTTTTGTGAGCAATTCTGTATTTACCCCTAAGCAGATTAGTTTCACATCTAAACCCCTTGTGTTTTCAAAAAACTCAAATAGTTTGCCATTCTGCTTTTGCGTATTATGATTGACCAATACTTGAATAGTTTGATTTTCGATTTTTTCATTCAATCTAACAATTCTTTCGATATATGATATATAATCACAAGGCTTACTGAATGTTTTATCTGAAATAAGCCAATCTGGATTTATATCTAAATCAGTGTTCAGTTCCAAAATTTTGTCAATGATGATCTCTCTTTTTTTCACGTGAATTCCATTCCATATATTGCTTAATAAAACCAAGTACGAGTTTGTGAGTTGTGCAGTATATACTTTGTCCTTTCGCAACTCGTCAATCTTATTTGTTTTTTTATTAATTATTTCTGTACGATTGCATGTTTCTGTACTCAAGTGATACAACCCTTTTTCTAAAAGAGCCATGTAGTTTGAAACAACAATATCATCATTCCATTTCAACAAACCATCTTTTAAACACTCATTAACGTATTCTTTGAAGTTCTCATCAAAATCTCCTCTCTTATATATAACCCCTGCATATCCTTCTAATACATCAACTTGTACAAGATGTTCTCGTTCTTCCATTACAGAACTGTCGACATATATTCCTGAATATCCACATGGACATTCTTTTTGTTTATAACCTTCAATCAAACCTTCTAAAAACGTATCCGGATACACGTGATCATCATCTACAGTCACAATAAATGTATCCGGATCATCAATAGATCCTACAGTTGGAATCAATTTCGTAATAGGACCATAATCATATGTCTTTTTGATCTTTATTTCTTTATGTTTCTTTATATAAGTTTTTATATTATGTGGAACACTATAATACTGTTTAGAAAACGCGTGTTGTTCTGGTACATTTACCCAAATCTCCGTTGGCTTCACATTACCATTTATTAAACTATCCAATACAGGAACAAGGTTCTTAATTCTGTTTGGTATTGTCGTTAAACTTATAATTACCGTAGTACTCATAATAATATTTGTATAATGTATTATTATTGTTTAATAATACATTTTTTTAAATTCAGTTTTTTGTATTGTTGTTGTATTGTTGTTGTATTTTATTAAATTTTTATGTTCTTACAAAGTTTCGTTAACAATCGTTTTTGCACATTCTGGTGCAGCAGACACGATATTACTACCAACTACATTGTTAACCTTAGCATCTTTTACACTGGATGCAATTCTAACTCCGATGGCCTTTTGTGCACCTACATTGTAGTGTCTTCCAACCTTACCAGACAAGCTGAATGAATCAGAAGCAGCTTCACCAGCATAAATTTGCCCAGCATGAATATCAGAAATAACAACACTGTCAATCTCAACGTTTTTACATCCACCTTGTACATTAATACCATAAATATCACCAAGAGTTTCAATTCCAGAAGCTTCAAAGTCTTCAATGTAACAATTAGTTACACCATTGACAGAAATACCATAAGCATCGTTTACGTGAGACCCAGGTCTTTGTGGATCAGTAACACCAACAGCTTCAGCTGTAGCCTTATCAGCAATCAAACGTACTTCAGGTACAAAACCTCCACTTTCAAAGTCCTTGACACGACATCTAATAGCAGCACAATCAGTAATTTGATCAAATCTAATACCGAATTGACCCTTATGTACGTGATTTTGACCATCCACATTTTCAACAAATGTGTATTCTACAGGAGTAGCAGAAGCCATTTTGTTCAATCCAAGAGCATCAAATCCTAATAAAGTGGCACAATCACCATAAGTAACAGCTGCTTCAGAAACAGCTTTTACCAACTTAGCTTTTACACCACCAAATTCATTGGAAGCATCAACCAATTCAAATTTAAACTTGTACAAGTTATTTGATGGTTCAGGGAGTTTACAAGCAAGGTAACCAGCTGATAATGTAGAACGAAGGAAATTAACAGAATCCAAAGCAAGAGCAGCAAAGAAATCAGCATCTTTGCTAATATCAATTGTATTAGCTTGAGTTCCATCAATACGAGTACCGACGGTAACAGTTGCAGAATTGTATGTAGTGGTGCTCAAATCAGATGTAGAAGAGATAGTGAATTGACGTTGATGCTCACGTGCGGCAACACTAACCATAGCAACAACAGTAGTAGAAACTGGAGTTGCACCATCAGTCAAAGTAATTGCATCACCAGCTTTGAAATCAATGAATCTATCAGTAGTCTCAAAAGTGTATGTAACAGCTGCACCACCGTTAAAAGTTCCAGAAATACGTTTAATACCGTAAGTAATGTCATTTGATCGTGCACTGCTCTTGAACCAAGGATAGATTTCACCATCATTCAAGACATTTGTAGGAGCCTTTACTCTATCGGTCAAATCTCCTGCATAACCACCCTTCAAACCAATGTGATTTGCTGTGCTAGCACCAAGGGCTTCCATCATACTATATCTCCAGGCCAAAATACCAATATCCATGTTGGAATTGTTAAGACCAGACAATACTGCAGCCGGTCCTGCTGCAGTGAAATGCTTGGCTAATCGCCCAATAGCAGTCAAAGTGGCCAAAGATGATTCAAGAATATCATGACCCTTGTACAATCCATTGACGGCTTTAGCATCAGCATATGTATTAGTATATCCAGTTTGATCAGTGTTAGCATATGCCATGGCAGCAGTATCTAAATCAGAATCTGCAAAAGGACTGGATGCCACGAATTTAGTACTGCCAAAAAGTTGTTGTAAACTTGCTTGACTGATGTGCATACTTGAAGCAGCAATACCAGAAACAGGATTTCTGCTGTTTGAATATCCAAAAGGTCGAAGAGCTTGACCATTGAAAGTTTTGAATAAACCAAATGAAGGAGACATCATAGATACAGCTTCCATCATAGACATACTTTGACCTTCAAACGAACAATCCATTAAATATACTTCTTGAGCAGTTCCACCACGAGTTCTGGAAAGATTTCCAACACCTTCATCAGTAGAACCTGCACGGAAACCATACGCAACTGAATCAGGGTACATATGACGATTATCAGCATTGTTCACAGGTTGAGCAACAACCAAGTTTGTTGTTCGTGGAGCTTGTTCAGCGCGCTCCATCAATGAACCATTAGTAAGAGGTACAAAGTTTGCACCTACACCAATATTCAATTGGATGTAAACATCATCACCGTGTTTTTGACTTACACGAACAGCATCCATTGCTGCAAGCAACAAGTTTCTTACTGTGGCACCTTGACCTGCAGTTACTCCAGCAGTTTCTAATTCTCCACCAGTCTTAATTTTTGGGAATGGAGATGTCTTGTTATTTCCATACGTGTCAGCATCTCCTGAAGCCTTATCTGGCCAAGTCATCCAAGGGTAATTGGCATTGGCACCTGCAGCATTAAAAGTACTTGGAAGTTCGAATTTAGCAAAAAGAGAATCAGATATGGTAATATCTGCTTGCCATGATAAACCAAGAGATGAACGAGGAGCATGTTTGATAAGCTGTTCTTGATGACAATCCCTCATAACCACTTCGGAAGAATCATTAAATATAGCAGATCCAAAGTAACTTCCCTTGTTTAGGAATTTTTTGTTACCAAACTGAAGACCTTCAACAAGAAGTTTCTTCACAAAGTGACCTCTGAGAGCAAAGTGGTTGTTACGTCCAAGACGACCCTTTCCAGTAGAACTAAAAACATGTGCATTAACAGAACCCTTTGTAGATAATCCAGCAAAGTGACCATCGGAAAAATCAATAATTACTGCAAAACCAGCAACCAAGTTAGGACGCTCATGAACATCAACAGTTTTTCCATTCAAATCAATCACTTGATCCTTACCCCATAATCTAATCAAAGAATTAATACCCAATAAGAAAATAGATTGACGGGATGCATCAGTTTGACTCCATAGTGAAACAGGATTTTTCATCCAATCAGCATCTCCTCTGTAGTGAGAAGGTTTAAAGAAACCACGATAAGCTAAACGTTGAACCTCAACTTTACCAGTTAAAGAGTGTACAACACCTCTTGAAGATGTTGACCCATCAAATTGTGGGAGAACACTGGGGTGAAGTGAGTTAATATCATCCATTATTCTCAACATACAAGGAACTTCCCATAAAAGAATACCACCATAACGAAGACATGAGTCATTGGCATACAATTCAACAACTTTTCCTGTAGCACGTTTAGCAAATGCATCCTTCATAGTTCCTGAAGAGATACCATCAGCAATGTTAGCAGCACTAATAGCTGCAAAGTCCAAAACTGTTCTTACAATAGGATTTTTTCCAACTTCGTCATATTGAGTCAGAGTCTTCTCACGACGAGTAGGAGCAGTTGTGTTTGGTACACCGGCAGCATTTGGTGGACAAATACCAGTAGCTACATCGTAACGGATAGTTCCAGCAGCTTCGTATTGCTTCACGAGCTTTTCACGTGAAGCTTTAAGTTTGTTATAAAGAGATTCGGCTTTAGATTTTATTTGAGACATTGTGTTATACTTTACAACAAGAAAAAATTTTTTCAAATAAACACACTATTAAAAATATATATAATTAATTATAATTATATATTTATGCATTAAATTTAAACAATTTTACTTTTTTTAAAGACATTTACTTTTCTTAAACATTTACTTTTTTTAAAGACATTTACTTTTTTTAAAGACATTTACTTTTCTTAAAGACATTTACTTTTCTTAAAGACATTTCTTAAACATTTACTTTTCTTAAAGACATTTACTTTTCTTAAAGACATTTACTTTTCTTAAACATTTACTTTGTTTAAAGACATTTACTTTGTTTAAAGCTTTGTTTAAAGACATTTACTTTGTTTAAAGACATTTACTTTGTTTAAAGACATTTACTTTTCTTAAATCTTTGTTTAAACGCGTTTTCGCGTTCATCTTTACATTAAACGTGTAAAGATGTTTACTTTTTATTTTTGCTTAAACACCTTTACTTTACTTAAAGATGTTTACTTTTTATTTTTGCTTAAGCACCTTTACTTTACTTAAAGATGTTTACTTTTTATTTTTGCTTAAACACCTTTACTTTACTTAAAGATGTTTACTTTTTATTTTTGCTTAAACACCTTTACTTTACTTAAAGATGTTTACTTGTATTTATAAAGTAAGGATTATTTTGCAATTGCCCATGTACTAAATCTGGTTGTAATCTATCTGCCACAACAGTGTCCATACCATTATTGTCGTCACGGTATCTAATTTGAATACCTAATTGTTCTTTGTGAGGAATATGTTTATAATCATTTATAATTTTTTCTCTATCATCAGTTTCTTCTTTTAATAACATATTATCAGTCACCTTTATATCTGCTAAAGAATCTTTACCAGATGAAATTTGGAAATTTTGTGGTCCAGATGCCCTTTGTCCCATTAATGCATCTTGTTTCTGATCACGAATCGTTACATTATCAAAACGAACTCTAGATTCAGCTTCAGATGCAAACTTGGCATTTCCTTTATATTCTGGATGAATTGCATTTCTAACCTTTTCAGGATTAGCATAAGTACTTTGAATTGTATGATTCTTCACAGTTTTACTAGCATTAGTTATATAATCCTTACTTATTTCTGTAATAATCTCCTTACCTGTAATTTTTGCTTCGTGTTTGTTAACAAGATAACCCATACCATCATTTATATGAGCTTGTCCCTTATACTTATTATCAACTAATGTCTCTTTATGAGTTTGTTTAGCTTTAACGTCAGAAATACCTACATTATATGGTGCATTAGATCCTACATTAAATGAAGTGTTAATGTTACCCGTATTGTCAACATTACGTAAAGTTTCCCTTATAGTCGTTTTTATTTCATCTTGTGGTTTAACCTTTACACCAGATGATTGCATATTCACATTTAATACATGTGCTTTATCACCAGTTGTAGCTCTTTCTGATTCAAATACTTGAAAACCTGATTTACCATAATCATGACCAGATTGACTATTTACAATTGTTCCATTCAAATTTCTACTAAAATCATTTGCAAAATTATGTCGTTTAGGATTTTGAAAATACGATTCTAATTCATTACTATTATCCACATTTGATAAACGTTGTTTCGTTGCTTTATTAACACTATCTTGACTACCATAATACTCCATATTATAACTTTGTCTAGAAGAAGCCTTCATATTTGAATAGTCTTCTCTTGATTTTGCAGCCACAAATTCAGCTGGACCATTAAATCGATGATTGTTTTCAAAATATGTATCTGGACGATTTTTTTCAAGTTCCCCCATAATACCACGATTTTCTCCCATCTTACCTGACAAAACTCTACCTTTATATGTGTCTTTGGGTCTATTACCTGGTCGTAATTCGTTTACATCCTTAAAACTTGGTCTAATATTATTTTCAAATGTACCAGCCTTTGGCGCAGATATCTTTTCTGGTTCAACAGGTCTTTCATTTTGTCTATATAAAGATGGCACATACCTATCCATATTAACTTCTGATGAAAAAACAGGATTACCATAAATATTTTCAGGAGTTTTATCATACAAACTACCAATTTCCTTTTTATGAGAGAATGTAGATATATTACCAGTATGTTGATCTAATAAAGCTTCATTTGAAAACGTTTCAACATTTTGTTTTGTATTACTTCCAAAAAATGGAACCATATTATTATGAGATCCATCAAATGGCTTTCCAGTCAATAAATTAACATCTGTTTGTTTATATGGCAAACTCGTATTTGATATTTTATCATTTATATCCTGTCCTAGATATTTTCCAGTCTTAAACATTGGCCTATTATCAATAGAATCCTTCTTTTCAGTTTTTATCCCCAAACGATTTATATCATTTAACTTACCTAATTGTTGAGAAGTCATCCCTGCTATATCTGGTAATAATACTGGACTTAATAATGATTCGTTACCAACTGCACTATACGTATTAAAAATAGGAGGAATATATCCAGATTCAGATGGATTTTCGGATTTTTTGTAATTTTGTAAAGACCTTTTTAAAATTTCATCATTTGACTCGTTTACAACATTGGATGTATAAATATTTTTACCATTTGGTTTGTCAAATTCTTCAATTCTTTCCCTTACAGTTTCTTGAGTTCTAGGATTCCGTCCATCTCTACTGAAAAAATATCCTGCTAAAGTTGCTAACCCAATTAATGGAAATGTTAAATCACTCATAATTATATTACAATTTGTAAAGAAATAAAGTTTGATAAAATAAACTATTATTAAAAAATCTATAAAAACTAATAAAAAATGATAAATATACTTTTTTTATTAAAAACAACATTTTTATATATACATACTCTCACCTTATACATTTGTTATCTTTGTTATTTTTTGTTATCTTTGTTATTTTTTGTTATCTTTGTTATTTTTTGTTATCTTTGTTATCTTTGTTATTTTTTGTTATCTTTGTTATTTTTTGTTATCTTTGTCTTTGTCTTGTATTAGTAGTTTTTATTCCCAACCTAAAAGTTTTTTAATAACCATTTTGTCAAGACTATAAATTTTTTGTTGAACATCTGTAAACCCAATAGGTTTATTTGTAATCTTGTATTGAGCATGTAGTTGTCGTAAAGTCCTATAATAGAGATTTTCTTCTGTAACTTTAATAGTATGTTTAATATGTGAGTCAACATACAATCTATACACTGTTTTAACTAATTTTAAAACTGAAGCCTTGATATAAGTAAACATAAAAGCATTTTCAGTATAAAATTGTTCAAGTAATACAAGAGATTCTGGTTTGTTCAAAAGTTCCAAATATCTCATTCTAATCTGAGGAACATTTCCCCTTATAGATTTAATCATCTTGTATCTTTCAAAATCATACTTGTACAAGTTCCATGTCTTATCTGTTTTGTCAAAAATCTTGATCACAATTCCTCTTTTAAATTTACAATCAAAATTATTAACATCAGATCCTAAAACCCTAAAATCATCTACATCCATCAATTTAGGACGTTTGATTCCATAAACATTTCTAAATTGATTACTAAAATCTTCAAAGAATGTAGAATTATTGATTCTAGAAATATAAACCAACATATTGACATTATGCTTAACAACAATCCTATTTTCACGATGAAGTAAAACAAATACATATGTAAAATTTGTATCCATCGTGTTTAACAAATTTTTATCAAATGTTTCCCAAAACATTGTATCAAAATCCTTGTCACTTGCCCAATAACTAGAACTAGCAGTAATACATCTTGTAGTTGCTGTACGCCAAACACCACCATAATTATACAAACGAAGAATAGTACCATCTTCACAATATTCAATTCTTACACCATTACTATTCACTTTAACCAAATCAATAACTTCAGAAAAATTATAAATATCCTGTAAACGATTTTGACACATACAAATTACCCGATTCGTATCACTTTCAAAAATTAATCCATTAGCTTGTCTTTTATAAGACATAATCTTTTCATTATCAATATCTGACATAACAGGTGCAGATGGTTCAATAAAATCAACTTCAATAAAAGGTGTACTAGGTTCAACAACTTCAGATTCAACCACAACTTCAGATTCAACAACTCCAGATTCAACAACAACTTCAGATTCAACAACAACTTCAGATTCAACCACAACTTCAGATTCAACCACAACTTCAGATTCAACAACAACTTCAGTATTTTTTTGTTTTTTTTGATTTTTTTGATTTTTAAAATTATCATTAATATTAGCAAGTAAAAAAACTTGCTTATCATCGATAAGCTTTTCCTTTATACAAAGGCCAATAACTTCAGATTTTTCTTTAATTTCTTCAAATGAAGATTCGTTAACAAATTGACAAATATCAGAAACATTAATAATAGACATCTTAACTAATTGAATATAATAATTTATATGTTTAAATTAAAAAAAATTCAATTTTTTATTAATTGAATTTTTAAATGTATTATGGAATATATAATATCTTATGTTATTTTTATAAATTTATCAATTGTATTTCCTAATGTAATAGTAGTTTTCTCTATTTGAGATAATCTAATCCTAGCATCTTCAATACGTTTGTTATCCAAGTTAGATACTTTTTGTTGTAAATTATCAGTAAATACGTTTTGGTTAACACGTTTTACATTTTGTATATCAACTTCTTCAATATAATCTTTAGATACATACATAGGATAATCTATCATTTTATAGATACGATTTTCTTTAAAACTATTTCTAAATTCTTCAATGCTTAATTCTCCTCCAAACATCCTTAATGTGCATCTTGGTGGAGCTGGTTCTAAATTTGCATCTAATAACAAGGTTCCAGTTATTTTGTTATACAAAAAATTTATCAAGTATTCTTTTAAATAACCAGATCTTGTTTCATTTTTATAAGCTATCATACATGAGAAACTACAAAACACACCTTTGACATGAAATTTTTTTAATCGTTGATCATATTTTTCAGGAATACCAATTGGAACACTATCAAAAGAATGACAACACCACCAACAACACACGTCTGTCTTATATAACCAATCTTCGTTTTTGACAAAATCTCTTAACAATTCAAAGTAACCACGTTTTCTGTTTTGTTCCTGACAATCATCTTTTTCATTTATTTCTACTTGAACTATATTTGTTTTATCATCAAATATTTTGTCAACTAAATTAGAATCTTTATGTAATATTTCCAATTTATTAATCAATTGGTTATCCTGATGTTCCCTGTACTCTATTCTTCGTTCGTAAAGTTCTGTTAAATTATCTTCATTATTAACGATTTCATTTATAATAAAATCTTCTTTTTCTAATAATTCATCATATTCTTGTTGTAATTCATTCAAGTTTACATCATTTTCTTTTTGTAACTGTTCAAAAATACCATCTATATGCATTTTATCCGATTCTATAGGTTTAACAACATTATCATCATTGAAAGCATTAATCATATCATCATCCTTATCATCATTATCATCATCATCATCATTATCATCATCCTTATTATCATTCTTATTATCATTCTTATTATCATTCTTATTATCATTCTTATTATCATTCTTATTATCATCTTTGACATCAAGATGTAAAATGTAATTATTATTATCTTGTAAAACTGTTGTTAATGGTATTTTTTTTCTTATAGATGAACTAAAATATTTTACAGCTGCTTTTCTACCACGTTTTTTCTTTTGTTTAACCTCTTCTACTACTTCTTTCTTTTTTCTACCTCGTTTCTTTTTTTCTTCAGGGTTTTTTGGAACATTTTGAATTGTTGCATCTTTTCTTGGTCTACCTTTTTTTCTTTTTACAATCGGTTCTATTTCATTAGTTATATCTAATTTTTCAACACTAGAGTTTAATTCATCCATATGTAATAGTTAATAACTAATATATTCTTTACTTTTTCAATTTTTGTTAATTATTCAAAATTAATTTCTAAATAAATTGTAATAATGAGTAACAATGACACAAATAGTATTGATGAATGTCCTAGTATATTAAATGTATTAGGATTTCTTAAATTTCCAGATATAAAACCAATTTCATTAAGCGAAACTAAATCTTTAACAGAAAGTTTAGTTTACGACGAAAAAAATGATACAGATGTATCAGATGTATCAGATGTATCAGATGTATCAGATGTATCAGATGTATCAGATGTATCAGATGTATCAGATGTATCATCTTCTGAAAAATCACCAATTTCGCCACCTATATCATCTTCAAATTCAACCCAAGATATTCAAATAGGAAAAGGATATAAACTTAAAAAACAATCGTCTACTAAAAGTAAGACTACTAAACGCAAGTCTACTAAACGTAGGTCTACTAAACGCAAGTCTACTAAAAGTAAGTCTACTAAACGCAAGTCTACTAAACGCAAGTCTACTAAACGCAAGTCTACTAAACGCAAGTCTACTAAACGCAAGTCTACTAAACGCAAGTCTACTAAACGCAAGTCTACTAAACGCAAGTCTACCAAACGTAGGTCTACTAAACGTAGGTCTACTAAACGTAGGTCTACTAAACGTAGGTCTACTAAACGCAAGTCTACTAAACGTAGGTCTACTAAACGTAGGTCTACTAAACGCAAGTCTACTAAACGTAGGTCTACTAAACGTAGGTCTACTAAACGCAAGTCTACTAAACGCAACTAAGTAAAATTAATTCGTTTAATTTCCTGCAACTACACGTTTAAGTTCTATATTAAAACCATATTTCTCACCATTCTTCCATATATTTCGGAATTCTATAACTGTCATATCATAACAACAACCAATTCTAGGTAAGTTAAATCTACCATAATCTGTTCCAATAGCATATTTTCCATTATAATTAGGTAAATGACATCTAATTGTAAATGTTTCATCATCTTCATTAAATAAATTATAAATGTCTTTGTCAAATAATTCACTGAATTTATTTTTGGTGTTATTTTGAAGTACTGTATTTATATATCTTAATAATTCTAATAACCCCATATTACTATATTTCTCAAATTCAAATACTATAAATTTCTTGTCCAAAAATTTTACTTTGGACTTGTATAAATTTATCCCAATACTTGGATTAAAATAATAATTACTATTACCTACTACCTTTTGATTTTTCTTTAATATTTTTAATACATCATCTTTTATCATACCATTCAAGATTTCAACATTTAATATAATTGTCATTATATTAAACTATAAATACTTACTCTTTTAAATCATCTCGTGTATCTTTTCTACAAACAGGACATGTCACTCTTTCATTACACAACCAATTATAAATACAATCCTTGTGAAAAAGGTGCTTACATCCAAGCTTCACTACTACATCTTTTAGTTTATATTCATCCATACAAATATTACATTCAGATTCATAGTTTTGTTTATTGTTTTTTTTCACAGTTTCCGAAAATAATTTATCGAATTGTTCATTTGTCAATGTTACCTTTACATCTTCCATATTATCAATATTAACATCTCCTTCCAGTAAAATACTAAATAACCTGGAAACTATACTATTTCCAAACATATTTTCACCTCTTCCAACTAATCCTGTATTATTAAACAAATTTGATATTAACTGGTTTTCAATATTCACAGAATTATCTACAAAATTTGTATTCAAGTTATTAAAATTACGCGTCGTTGTATTAGTATACGTATTAGTATAATTATCAAATGTATTATCACTATGATTATTTACAGTATTACCAAATACATTACTAAATACATTGTTCAAATTATAATCCTGGTCAAATGTTTCATCATCATCATCTGTCATTTCTAAATGTCTACGTATACTATAAATACGATTAATAATCTGTTGGTTAACATTTATAACATCACTTAGTTCATCTATACGATTTGTAGTAAGAGGCTGTAAATTAACATGATCAATCCACTCTTCATATAATTCATCAAAGTCGTCATTCATTATCTTAATCTAAACTATTATTTTAAATTAATTTTTTTTTATACACTTATTCTTTTATTTAATCAGTAATATATTTTTTCAAAACAGCTTTATATGTTTGACTTTGATCCAATTCACCCGAAAAAGCCTTTTCTATAGTATTTTTATCGTATTGTGATAAATATTTCTTAACAAAAATTTCATCATCCTTTTCTTTATCCAATAATTCATCATATATCATTTTATCTATATTTTTACTAGGTTTTTTATCAGTTGCATTCAGTAAATCACTATTCATTTTATTATAATTACTTTTATATTGTTGTATTTCACCATGTGTTACTTTTATAATAGTTTGTTTTTTAATGGCATCTTTTGGGACAATTATTTTGCTATTAGGATTCTTTGCACCTTTATATGAATATTTATAATCACTATACCCAGACCCCCAATAACCTACACCACGTTCCCCAAAATCATCACCTGTTATCATCAAACCATTAAAAGAACTAACTAATCCGCAATTTCCAAAATCTGAAGAGTTATATCCGCAAAATCCATCTGTAGTTTTATGTACCAACGACATACTTATACGTTTATCATATTCATCATCAGATCCTTTATTATGATCAAATATTTCATTAAATTTTTCATTGGAAAACTTTTTACCATTAAATTGATTAAAAATACCAACTTCTAATTTTTCGTAATCTTTTATATCTTGCATTCTTTTATAATTTTCACCATAACCATACGCATTAGGATCATCTTTTTTAAAAGTTTTATTAAATTCATCCAATTCATCTTTTGTCATATTTTTTTTAATTTCATTATCATTTTCTTGCTTTCTAATTAATCCTTTTGATTGTTCTCGTTTTCTTTTTATATATTGATAAGATTCTGTTAAAATTTTAAAATATTTTTCATACTTTTTTTTTTTCTCAATGTCTGTGTATTTATCTGGATGATATCGTTTTACTTTGTTCCTAAACGATTTTGTTATATTATCACCACTATCGTCCTTTGTAACATCTAATATAAAATAAGGGTCGTACTTTTTACCATCCACAGTAATAATATCCATTAGTAGTATTATTATTGTTTTTTTTTATATTTAACGCATAATAACGTTCATTTTATAAAAGTTTACAATATTCCTTGGAATACCATAAATTAATACCTGTATATTCAAACATAACGTGGAAAATAACACCAATAACAAATAAAAATTCTATTTCTTCACGTTTTCCAGAAAAATTAGGTATATAAGTCATAAAATTTTTGAAGATGTAAACTAATATTATCAAACAAACACCAACTACAGATGCTTCTATAGCTATTAAAGTCACAGGTTTTGCAGATAACATTTATATAATACATATAGAAAATATATTATACAAATTACCACTAATTACAACTAATTTAACACAATTTATTAACTATGTATTTTTCATAATTACCCTTGAAATCATCTGAAAATTTTATATACTCAACTCCAACTGAACGCTTTAAAACTATATTGTCGTCTTGTTTGTCGTCTTGTTTCTTTTTACTGTAAAACACATGTTTTTTAATAACATTTCCAGTTAATAAATGATACAAAGACTCTTCTATATTATCAATAGATACATTTAAACTAGTAATCATTTCATTAACTTTTATACATTTAATTGAACATTGTCCATCTAATATAGATGGCATATTTAAACATTTATACAATAACGTAACAGTATTACGTCTACAATCCATTTGTCTCCAAACTAAATAATTCAAAACTTCATAATCTACATCAAATTCTACAAATTGCCCTGTAAAATGTAAATCTATATCAATATTGCGTTTATATAAACTTTTTGAAACTTCTACACTAATAAAACTGGCCAAGCTTGTAACTGTTTTCATAACATTACCGTTAAACAAATAAATACCATTATCATTATAATAAAATACTACATTTACTTCGTTTTGAAATGTATAAACTAAATGTGGATCATATTTTTGATATATCTTTTTACCTACATCAAATAAAACATCTTGAATTACTTCTAATTGTTTAATTTTGTCATCCAAACATGTAAGATGACTAATATAATTTAATAATTGTTTTGATTTCAATGAAACTACAAAAGGCTTGAATCCATGATACGTTGCACTATTATACTGTTTTATATTTTTTTGCATTCTTATATCTAAAAATGTATCATTCGTGAAATTTTGAATATAAGTCGTGGGTTGCAATTGAAATATTGTATTTTTCAAATCGTTTAAAAAGTTCACAATCATCAGTTTATTAACATACGCTAATAATTTTATTTTCAATTTTTTACATATTTACAAAAAATAATTATTTACATATTTACAAAAAATAATTATTTACATATTATATATTTCATATTTACAAAAAATAATTATTTACATATATAATAATGAATTTAAAATTGAAACATTCACAATCTAAACCAAAGCGTACCGTAAAAAAAACATCTGTACCAAAGCGTACCGTAAAAAAAACATCTGTACCAAAGCGTACCGTAAAAAAAACATCTGTACCAAAGCGTACCGTAAAACGTACCGTAAAAAAAACATCTGCACCAAAGCGTACCGTAAAACGTACAGTAAAAAAAACATCTAAACCAAAGCGTACAGTAAAAAAAACATCTGCACCAAAGCGTACAGTAAAACGTATTAATTATAAAAAATTAAGCAATAAAAAACGTAGTTGCATTAAGAATAAAGTTGCGTTTGTAATGAAAGAATTCAAAAACAAAAGTCTAAAATCATCAGCTGGTTATAAAATAAAAAATCCTAAACAAGGTATTGCTATAGCATTATCTATTGCTCGAAAAGAATGCTTATAATTCTATACTCGATTAAATGACAAAATACACTTTAAACATTATTATTATTTTATTATTTTATTATTTTATTATTAATAATAATATCCTAGAAATTATTATTATTGTATAATAATAATGACAAAGTACTGTGTGTATATTTTTAAAAAGGGTCATAATAAAGGTCAATCTTGTCAAGAATTATGTCATTTACATACCACGTTTTGTAAGAAACATATCGAAAAAATAGTTGATAAAAATGATTCTAATAAAAATATAAATGAAAGGGATCCCAAAACTATTATTCATATTAACAAATTAGTTAATAAAAAACTACAGGAAGAAAGTATAAGAGAAAGAATTTTAAACTTGCCAACAAATGATACAAATAAATCTGTAATATTTAAACACTATAACAATATGAAACGAACAGATCCTAACAGTACAGAATATTACAAAAACCAATTGTTTGTAGATATGAGTTTATCTTATCCTTGGTTAAACTCGTATAATATTAATGAAAATATAGTAGATGTAAATGTAGCTGATTTTTTATCAAATTTTAAAGAAAATTTAGACAATGAAATTTATGGAATGGATAGTGTTAAAAATGAGATTTTAAATGTCGTTTGCAAATTTATAACTAATCCGACAAGTAATAGAAATAATATAGCTCTATATGGTGCAGCAGGTGTGGGTAAAAGCAAATTCATAAAAATATTATCAGAAACACTTAAATTACCAATGAAAGTTATTTCACTTGGAGGAATAAAAGATTCTTCGTTTTTTCTAGGTCATGGTTATGTATATGTAGAAAGTGGTCCAGGTAAAATTATCCAAAATGTAATAGATTCCAACATAAGTAATCCTATATTATATTTTGACGAATTAGATAAAGTTAGCGAAACAGATAATGGTAAAGATATATTTTCCTTCTTGTGTTATTTAACAGATCCAACCCAAAATACACGCTTTACAGATCATTATTTTTATGGTATGGAATTTGATTTATCTAAAATATTTTACGTATTTACTTTTAATGATATTAATAAAATAGACAAGATTTTACTAGATCGTTTAAATATAATCAAGGTAAATACACCAAATGACAAAGACATTCTTGTAATTTTAGAACGCCACTGTATTCCAGAAATAATCAAAAACATTGGGATTCAAAAAACAATAATTTTCCCCGAATCATCTATAGAATATATTATTAATTTTTGCAAAAACTCTATAGATAAATCAGTTACAAGTGGTATTAGAGAATATTATAGAATAATAGAAAAACTATTATTAGAACTAAATAAACAAATCTTGTTAAATTTAGATACTTATATACTAGAACAAGAAATATTATTGGAAAATCAAACATTTATGAAATTATTTGATAACATAAGAGAACAACTAGCTCATTCGGAAGAATCACAAAGACCCAATCATATGTATATTTAAATCAGTTTACATTAATATATAAAATTATATATTAATTAAAATCAAAATTATACACGTTAACTCGTACTAATTATATTACTCATACTATCATACTAATTATATTACTTATATTAATCATCAATCATCAATGTATTGTATACATTATCCCCACTGTTTTCAACCTGTTCATTTGACACAGTTTTTTCTGAAAATTTAAGTTGTATAACTTTCCAAATACTACCTACTTTCCCATTGTAATACCATACCTTTACACATTCTATAATAGTTTTAAATGTTTTTCCCTTACAAAGTATACTTTCAATATTATTCTCATTAATTGGAACTTTTTGTTTGTTTTCATCAAATACAAAACTTTCAAAATTTCCATTACGATCTCTACTAATCTGTAATCTCATCAATCTTGGATATTGACCATTTTCTCTAAGAATTGGTGAATATACAAAATTTTGTTTTGCAGTTTCTGTTTTCGAATCAAATAAACGTAAATTTTCTTTAACAAGATCTGAAATCATACTATCCAATCGTTCAATACAATCCTTAAAATTTACAGACACATCACTTTTAGAATTATTTAAGAAACAATCAAGATAATATTCAGGATAATTTGTCCATTCTTTTACACTAAATTTTACACCAAACGGAATATACATAGTAGATGTACATAATTGCAAAGGTTCTTTACCATACATCAATTTTATTGCTCTACCTGATTTCCCTAACTTTAAGTTTGCAACATCAAGTGTTTGTAAATCAATAGCTGTCATATTATTAATAAAATACATTTTACTTTATATTCAATTTTTATTTAACATACGATTCAATACATATCATTCAATACATATCATTCAATACATAAAAATTGAAAAGTAGTAAAATTATTTATTTTTTAAAATGGCTTCCCAAGAAAATTATGATGACAATGATATTACTACTAAAGAACTTGATAAATTACATAAAAGTTATAAAGAAATCATTGATAAAAACAAATTCGATATAGAATCAGATAGTGTAACTGATGATTCGGATTCTGATATTGACGAACCTAAATTTACAGTTAAACCTATTGAAAAATTATCATCAAAAAAGGAAACAACTATGTTGTATATCTTTAAAAAATACGAACGACTACAAAATGAATGTAATGTATATAAAAACAAATTATTCAAAATGAGAATTCGTGGAAATTCAAATGATCAAATACAACACTATAAAAATCTAGAATTTTCAAACTTGATTGTTGAAAAACAAAGATTACAAGAAGAATTAAAAAAGAAACATTATATTAGTGTAAAATATTATATTTCACTTACATTTAATTTGATTTTAGGTTGTAGTATCTTTTGGTTATATCAACGATTCGAGGAGTACTAATTAACCAAATGTGTTTTCTTTACATACTGTCATAAATAACATATCTGTATCTTTATCTTTATGCAATGAGTAAATAGATGTCAAAAATGTAGAAGATGGTTGTATTGTATTATTTACAAATAAAAATATAGCTTCTGATGGTTTTAAATTATCTAATTTTTTTCTTAATATAGACATAAATTGTCCAAGTGTTATATCACCTCCAACTAAAAATTTTCTTTTTTTTAAAATTATCTTATCATCTTTCGTTCTTACTACTATAGGAATATAATGTGGATATTTTTCTTTTATTAACGCAACTTCTTTTTTAATAATTTCATTTTCGCTATCTGTAAACGATGTTTTAGTAAAGTCTATATTACTTTTTTTACGAAGATTAGCTTGTTGTAAAGTAATCATACTTACATCAGCTTGGTCATTGTTAGTATTATCAGCTTGGTCATTGTTAGTATTATCAGACATATATATATACTGATGAAAAAAAATATACTAATTTCAACTAGTTATTAGTATATTTTTTTTATTGTTATAAAGTAATAATAATGGAAGGTCACAAACTTAAATCATCTGATTTTAAAATAACAAATAAGGGTGTATATGTTAATCCAAAAATAACTCGTGGTAATCCTGGTTTATTACTTATTCACGCGAATTGGTGTGGTCATTGTCAAAGATTCAAACCTACATTTAACGAATTATGTCAACAATTAGGCAATGACTTTCCTTGTACATCAATTGAACATGCTAATTTAAATGATGACAATTTGACAAAAGCCTTAGATTTTAAAGGATATCCTAGTATCAAGTTTTTTGACCAATCTGGTAAAATTATTAACGAATATCAAGGTGGTAATAGATCAAAAGAATCTCTTCTTAATCATATTTGCGACGTATATCACCATTGTATTAAGTACCATTAAATTGAATAATTAACGGATAACATTTTCGTTTATAAAAAACATTTTATTTATTTAATAATTTTAAATACAATGTTTGTTATATCACAGTTTGCCTTACATAAATCAAACATGTGTAAATTTAATAATATATCAACATACGCTATCGCATCTGGGTTGGTTGTATATGCATCTATATATTTGTATTTATTATTCTATAATAATGATTATGTAGCACTATTTAACAAATTTATAATTTATATTATTGGTATTGATTTGTTACTATCAACATTTTATTACTTTAATACATCTAAAAAACCAGAACCAGAACCAAAACTAAAACCACACGATTTAAATTTTCAAAAAATTCCTAATGTAGAATTATTAAATGTATCAAATAATGTTGACATTAATTCAGATGAAGAATCTACTTCAAATGATGAAGAATCAGACTTTGAAGTAGAAGAAACAGAAGATTATGATATGGAAGAAATAACTAAAACTGAAACTCTAGAACAATTACAAACTGTAGATACAGAACAATTACAAACTGTAGATACAGAACAATTGCAACAAACTTTGGAAAAAATAAATTCCGAAGAGACAAAACAAGAAATACAGCAAAAGGTTCAACTACCCAATGTAACCGAGTCTGATAAAATTAATTTGTCAGAAAAGAAATTATTAGACTTGGAGTCTGAACAAGTTATTAAAAAAAAGCGAGGTAGAAAACCAAATCATTCAAAAATTCAAGGGGTATGATAAATTTGTTAAGGTATTAAGAAAAATATTTAACAATATCGTAGAGTAAAGTTGTATCTAATTTATTATAATTAACTACATCTTTTGTATCATGAAAAAATAATAAATTTTTTTCAGTATACACGTCTGTTTTTAACAATAAATCATTTTCGATTATAGAACACATTGCATCTAAACCATTTTGACATTTTGTATCGTATATAATATTTAACAAATGTTTACACACGTATTTTAAAGAATAAGATTGTAATCCTGGTATAGTAAGTTTTACTACTTGTAATAAATCAACAAAAACAATTCTTTTTATAACATCATCGTAACGTTGTATTATATCAGGGTATCTTTGCAATGTTTTATCAATAATATATTTATCGGCATTACTCCAATGAAATATATGTATCTTTCCATTAACTTTATTACCTAGTCTTAATAAAAAATTATCTAAAATTCGACATTCTTCATCATATGAAAGATTATCTGTAATAAAATTATCATAATACGATCTGTGATACATACCTATCATAAACAATATAGATTGATCAATTGAAATAGGAAACGTTTTAAAGTTATCATATATATCATTTGTATATTCAACATCCAAATACACGCTATTACTAATACATTCACGGATAGATGAATCAACATCTATAAATTGTTGTAAATTATATAAAAAACGTCTTCTTAAAACGCTCTTTGAAAACGTTTCTGGTAATTTTTGAGAAAGATTATCTAAAGTTGATAAATTATCCGAAACACAATCTGTTAAGACACATTTGTTAATATCATATGTGCAAATTTTTCCAAAACAATCATTTGTCTTTTCATTTTTATCATTTGCATTTGTATATTTTCTACCAATTATGAATATTTCATTAGATATATTCTTATATCCGTGATATTTTTGTAAAACAGTTTTCATTGTTTGTTTAGTAGATCGATCTAAACGTGCAATATTACAATATTCCTTTTGTGAGTAATTTATATTTTTATACAACAAGAATACAATACTATATTTTGTAATATCCAAACTAAATTTATATCTGTCATTTAATACTGTATTATGAATGATCATATAATTGTTTTTATAATACAAATTACTAGCTTTATTTAAAAGCACCGTAAGGTTTTTTACAGATCTTAATCTATAATTTTTAGCGAAATCATTCACTACTAAACGCCGAAATAAAACCGATCTTTCAATAATAATATCCATACCCTTTAAGTATTATACATCTCATTTTTATTTCATTTTTTTGCTACATATATATCCAATGGACGTTGTTTTTTTATTTTATTGTTTATTTATAAATGTCAAATAAAAAATATGATATAGTAATTGTTGGTGGAGGTCCATCCGCACTCGCTTTAGCCCAAGCCTGTAGTTCAATTAATAAACGAGTAGTAATAGTAGAAAAGGAATCAACTATTGGTGGATGTCACAGAGTACGTAGAGTTCCTGTTAAATACAATAATAAAACAGAATATGCATTTACAGAACATGGCCCTAGGGTATATAGTTCTACATATAAAGTATTCATCAATTTGTTACAAGATATGAACCTATCATTTCATGATTTGTTTACACAATATAACTTTAATATGGGAAATATAGGTGGCTATACAGTATGGACTAAATTATCTACTTCAGAAATTATAAAGTTTGCATTTGCATTTTTTAATTTAATTATATTTCAAAATTATGGAAAGGATATATCTGTTTTTGATTTTGCAAAAAATAACAACTTTTCAAAAAACTCTATAGATTTTTTAGATAGGATATGTCGTTTAACAGATGGAGCAACAGCAAATAATTATACACTTTTTCAATTTTTACAATTATTCAATCAACAAATGTTTTATAATTTATATCAACCAAGGGTTCCAAATGATATTGGATTATTTACATTATGGGAATCACGATTAAAAGATAGAGATGTGGATTTTATTTTTGATACAGAAATAAATAATATAGTGCAAAACAATGCGAGTGCATCTTATATAGTCTCTACAAATGGTACAAAAATTTTCGGTGATAATTTTATTATGGCAATACCACCTGACAATTTAACAAACATATTAAAAAGATCTGATAAAATTATACAAAATAGTTTTGGAGAAATAGAAAGTATGAATGACTGGACTCAAAAAACAAAATATCTAGATTATATTTCAGCAACTCTTCATTGGGATAGTGATTTAAAACTAGATAAAATATGGGGATTTCCAAAAACAGAATGGGGAGTAGCATTTATTATTTTATCAGATTACATGGATTTAAAACAAGACATTTCAAAAACAGTTATAAGTACTGCTATAACAATAACAGATGTTAAAAGTACATCGACAAATCGTTTACCAGATGAATGTTCTAAAGAAGAATTATTACAAGAAATTTATACACAATTAAAAATATCATATCCTCTATTGCCAATCCCAACTTTTAGTATTTTATCCCCAGGAGTAATATTTGATAAAACAAAGTGGATATCTAAAGATACAGCTTTTATATCAACTACACAACAACCATTCTTACACCCACAAAGTAAAACCATATCTAATTTATATAGTTTGGGTACACATAATGGAACGCACTTGTACAATTTTACATCTTTAGAATCAGCTGTTACCAACGGTATTCGTTTAAGTCACCTTTTATATCCAGAATTACAAAATAAATATCAAATAACTAGATCAACTCACGTATCAGATGTTATAATAATTTGTTCAATATTAATAATTATATATCTTTATTATAGTTATACAAAACACAATGATGTTTTCAAATAAACAAAATGATAACAATTCGCAATTAAATGCTATTATCCAACAACTACAAATTACAGATAATAAATTAAACGAATTAAAAGTTCACATTGACCATATAGATACCAAATTAAATATTGTAAATTCTAGCTGTAAAAATATGGATCAACATATCGGATTTGTCGAAAATATATACGATATAGTTAAATCTCCTTTTCAAAAGATTCTAACTTATTATTATACCGATGCGGATTCAATAAAATTAACAGACGTTAAACGTACACGTGACCAATCTTAAAAATAAATTTTATTCAATCTTAAAAATAAATTTTAAGTGTCTATTTAAAATTATGTTTTATGTATTGTAAATGAAAAGTGAGATTATCTTTATATTCGTATCTAGTATATATTGTCTAAATATTAAACGTTTTACTAAATATGTAGACTGTAATGAACAATCTAATAATATAGATTCATTTCCTGTTTCAAATAGTATTTTACCAACAAACTCACAACACCAAAAACAACCCAGTCAAGAACACCAAAAACAAGAACACAAAAAACAAGAACACAAAAAACAAGAACACCAAAAACAAGAACACCAAAAACAAGAACACCAAAAACACCAGCCATCTACAAAAAATACTAATGTTGGTGGAAATAGTAGTAAAGCAACTTTTTACTTTAGAGTAGGGGATGATGTTCCAGGTTGTCCTACAGTACAAACATTTAACGATGGTATGTCTTATGGTCCTTGTAAAAGTGAAGATGGATCACCAGGTGTAAAATATACATCAAATAGCAAATATTGGGCTGCTATAGCAAATGCTGGTAGTAGATGCGGTGATACAATTACCGTTTCGTATAATGGTAATAGTATTCAATTAAAAGTAATGGACGAATGCCCTGCTTGTAGGGAAGATAATCATGTAGATATGGGTCTTGACGCATTGATTGAATTAACTGGATCTAAAGAAGCTGCTTGTTCTATTAATAGACCAATGCCTATTATAACGTGGTCGTAATTTATTGTTTTATTGTTCCTTTCCACAGATTACTTGAATTCTATCAACGTACTCACCTGTTCGTAATTTTAATTTCAAAGTAATGTTTTGAAATTATTTTTTTTTACTTTTCAACACAACACAACACAACACAACACAACACAACATAACATAACATAACAAATTAAATATACATTCCAAATGGAGGATTGTCTCCACTAGTGTCGTTTGATATACTATCAAGTAACAGTGTATCGATATGTTCACGTAAGATTTTTACTGGTTTACTAACATTATTGAAATATTTATAAAGATTTTTGTATTGTAATCTTACAATATCTGTATCTGGATCAGTTAACATCAAGGTATTTACTCTTGAAACAATAATTTCAAATTTTCTTTTGATATCTCTCATACCTTGATCTGATTTTGATGATTCTACTATATAATTCAAAGCATTATCGTCAAATTGTATATCGTCATTTGAGAAACAATATTGATCAAGAATAGATTTTATCAAATGTGTTTTGGTTATTTCTAATTTTTCTTTAATAGAATAGTTATCAACTTGAATTTTGAACAAACGATCAGCTAAAATTGGATCAACTTTTGATTCATCATTATAAGTAAATATAAATAATACTTTTGACAAATCAAATTCTAATCCTGAAAAATACTTATCATAATTGTACTTATTGTTTGTACTTGAGTCTGTCATATGTATTAAATTTCCAATAATTTCTTTTCCGTGATGTGTTTCAGATACTTTATCCAATTCATCGAATAAAATAATTGGGTTTGTACATTTTGTCTCTCTTAAAATTTCAATTATTCTACCTGGACAACTGCCAACATAAGTAAAACCATGCCCTGTAAGCAAAGACGAATCAGATTCGCCTCCTAAACTAATTGTTCTATAAGGTCTACCTAATGCTTCGGATATACTTTTTACCAAATTAGTTTTCCCTGTACCTTTGGGCCCGTATAATCCAATTGCATTTACTGTGAAATTAGGATTTCTAGATGTTTGAGTAACAATATTTATAATTTGATCCTTTGCACGTTCCAAAAAAGACAAGCGTTTATCTAATACTTCACGAACATTTTTTACAATTCGTTTGGATGAATTTATATCTGTAGAAAAGGTATTTCCTACCATCTTGTTATGAGGTATAGATAACATAATATCCATCCAAGCTTTATATTTCGCATATTCTGAGGTATCGGTTGCCTCAAAAGAATCCATAACTTCTAATCGCTTATATGAAATAACTTTGTTATCAAATGACATTTCTGATCGTAATATTTTTTCTCTATAATTATCACTGTATTGTAAATCATCTGACGTAGCCAATATTTTACGCTCTAATTCTAGTAATTCTGTATTTTGAAATTGTTTAATCTTATCATTTATAGATTTTAATGTTGAAGTATATTCGTGTGTTAATATTTCAGAGTTTGTAAATTTATAAATATTTTCTAACAATTTTTGTTTTTGTATTACATCAACGTCCATATTCAATACATCAACAACACTTGGAACATCAGATTTGTATTTTTCTCTTATCAAATCAAGTTGTTCATTTAATTTTGTAATGTGTTCAATTGATACATTTTCTTTTAACGTTTTCTTTTTTTTATCTATGGAAACTCGTTCAAAAAATTTTCCTTCATAAATAGAATCTATATTTTTAAGATATTTATCATATTCATCCCTTTCTTTAACAGATACGTCTGATTGATCATCAACCTTGATAACTTGTTTTAAAACATTTTGAATAGTATCTACTAAAACAGATCCTATATAATTCATTTTATAATTCATTTTACTTTGTTCTTCAGTTTCATCTTGTGAACTATCAGAATCTTCCAAAATTATATCCAATTCCTCACAATCATCAGTTGTTTGATCAATTGTTTGATTTTGTTCTCCATCTTGTTCGTGTTCTGTATTTGTATTTTCACTAGTTTCCGACTTATTATTTATAAAAGAATCATCTGTACAATCTTCTACATCGGCGTCTGCATCTGCATCAGTGTCGGTTTGAACACATGCTTCTTGAGTTTTTTCAATTAGTTTTTTTGTTCTTTTTTTCTTTGTTAATCTTACATTTGAAAAATCATCTTGAACTTCTAGATTTTCATGATTTTCATCAATAGAGTTAGATTGTTGCAAATCGTCTATTTTGCGCTTTTGTGTTCTTGTAAAAACCATTTTTTTACACGAGAAGCTGTATTAGTATACAAAAATAAAAATAAATCAGTTTTTTACCAAGTGTGTTTAATATTTTTTATAAAAATAACGTTTTATATAAAAAATATGTCAAGTTATCCAGATATAACTACTATCATTGGTTATTCACTTTTCGTTTTTTCTGAAATTATCCCCTTATTACCTATTCCTGCCAATGGAATTTTGCATAGTTTAGCAATTGGTATAAAAAATAGTTTTTCAAATAAAAAACCCAATACAGATGTAGAAATAGCTCATACACTTATTGATACAAAACCACAAATGGCAAATATTGTATCTACATTAGAAGGTAATTTTAAATTGACTGATGCACTTAAACTATTAAATTCAAAACCTCAACTAATACCATATATAGAAAAATTAGCATATAATAAAAATTTACATTTTATTAATAGTTTACTAGTTAATAATCCTGGTTCTATAAATGAAATTAAGAGTTTAATTATAAATTGTCTATCTAATACAAATATACCAAATACACAAAACGTAGAAACTATAGAAACTATACCAAATACACTTAATATAGAAAATGATTTCGATGAAATAGATATTGTATAATAATTAACAAAAAAGTTTATTTTTTGTAAATATTGTACTTAACATTAGCATCTCAATCCTAAGTATCTTGTGAATTTTAATTAATAATATTTATAACTAATTATAAATATGATAACTTTAAAAAATAAAAAACAGTTTTCACAACAACTCCGAGTTGAAAGATTATTATATAATAATTAGTCCAAAACTCCTTTAAGAACGTAATTTCATAGGTTTATATGATTTATTGTAATGTTTATTTAATAAGTTTATATTCTTTTGAGAATTTACCCATTTAAATCCAGCATCGGCGCTCCAAATTAACCAAGCTATAATACCACGTTTGTTATGCCAAGAACTATCTTTTGGTCTTCCTGCTAATCGCCATTTTTTATATGTAGGATAACTAGTAATTATATGTCTAGCAAACCAAGCTCTCATATATTTCAAGTCCTGTATAGGTATAGAATCTCTGGTTGCTAATTGTTTTGCACGTTTCCAACCTGTTTCTACACCCCCTTTAAATCCTAAACGTTTCAACTTGAAAGAATACAAGGCCGTACGTTTTACATTTTCAGGTACGCGAATCATAACACTACTTCTTTTACCATAATACTGCGGACTACCTCCAAACTTTATATTACCTGATCCTTTTACACGACTTTTTTCACGTTTTGCCCTTTTAATACTTGATTTACTAAGTTCCTTATATGTTCTTGGTGTACCAGATGTTACTCGTTTACTTGGTCTACATAATGGATAACGTTGTTTATTTTTAACAGAAGATCTTCCACAAGATTTATACCCGATCACCTTGCCTTTTGAATTTTTAATAGGCCTATTAAGATCTACCCACTTTTCTTTATACCATCTTTTCAATCCAGCAGACTTTACACCACTCCTTTTACCTCTATATTTTCCACCTAAACGTTTATATTCTCTAACAATCCAACTAGACTTGTAAATTCCTGTTTTTGAACTAAATTTTTTATCAGCACGCGATTTTACCTTACTATATAAGCTTTTATCAGCTGGCTCTGACATTATTATTATACATATAAAATAATAATATTAATATTAAAAATACTATAAATGCAAAAAATTTCTTACTTATCCTTTCGGTTAAATTTCAATACGACGTTATTAATTAACAAATTGTTGTTTTATATATTTATTTTTTTATATTTATTTTTTTATATTTATTTTTTTATATTTATTTTTTTATATATTCCATTTTCTACATCAAAC
>Ga0209353_10000320_pt1 | contig 29531 bp, 30 predicted proteins | sample LauGreSpBDMM15SD_2_FD_187561 | JGI IMG/M metagenome (GOLD analysis project Ga0209353, IMG submission 187561) | Freshwater lake microbial communities from Lake Michigan, USA - Sp13.BD.MM15.SD (SPAdes) (version 2) | ecosystem: Environmental > Aquatic > Freshwater > Lake | place: Lake Michigan... | reverse complement strand
TACAGAACGATTGTTTAAAAAATATGGGTCAAAAAATTGCAAAATTATATTGATTGAAACCTTTCCATGCAATTCAATAGAAGCATTAGAAAAACGAACAAATGAAATTATTCGACAATTATAAATAATTATAAGTATATGAGTGAATTCATTGTTATTTGTCCAAATTGTAATGACCCCATTCTTATTTCTGAAATAAATTGTCAAATATTTAGACATGCTGTTTTGATTGAATCTGGACAACAAATAGACCCACATAGCAGTAAAGAAGTGTGTATTTTTTTGTTTGAAAATAAAAAAATATACGGATGCGGAAAACCGTTTCAACTGGTAAAAGATAGCAATAATGAATGGACTGCCATTGTTTGTGGATATATTTAAGAATATAGGAATGTAATTTAAATGATATACGCTACAATAAATTAGCTAAATGCATCATTTATTTTTACCCATTATTGCCATTTTTGGATACATTCTTTATCCGCAACAATTAAGAATTAACCCAACTACATTATATTATTTATCTATTATTCATAATTCTGCTCTAATTTCATTTAGTGCATGGACTGCAATCTCTTTATCCCGCATTATACTCAATGAAGGAATAATATTTGAATCAAGCTATTATTTTGAAAATAAAGAGTTTGATAAAATTATTTATTATTTTTATTTGTCAAAGTATTATGAATTTTTTGATACCTTTTTGCTTTATTTAAACGGGAAATCGCCTATTTTTCTTCAAAAATATCATCATATTGGGGCTGTTTTATGTTGGCATTTATCATATATATATAAGATAGATCATATCTGGATTCCTAGTTTGTTGAATTCATTTGTTCATACAATTATGTATTCCTATTATCTAGGATGCTTACTCAAAATAGAAAAAGCACGTTTCATTAAAAAATACATCACTGGATTGCAGTTGTGTCAACTTTTAACTATTATATCTTCCAATTATTTGTATAAAGAGACTGATAAAAAACAAACAATTATGTGGATGTTCAATATGTATAATGCTGGGTTGATATTTTTATTTGGAAAATTTTATTATACAAATTATATGGAAAAAAATAAGAAACGCATTTTATAAATAATTTGTTAGTTGATTACATATCATAATATCTTCTGACCGCTGTCTCCGCTTTGGAGTCTTTAATTTCTGTTAACACTCCTTTTCTGAATTCTTTCATTGGCACAAAACTTAGTTTGATTTCTTCTCCTTCTAACGAATTGCCAAAAACTCGACACATCTTTTCTTCAAATTCTTGTTCTGTTATCATGGTTGTCCATGCATACAGATGTATTTCTTCATCACATCCACCTTGAGATGGATACATTGAACCAAGTGAAATTAATTCACTCACATTTTGAATTTTAAATCCCGTTTCTTCTTCTATTTCTTTTAGTGCAACTGATGCAATGTTACCTTCCGAGTCCATCATTCCCGCACAAATTTCTCGACGTCGACCACCCGTTGGAAGCCTCATTTGTTCGCATAATAAGACATGTTCTGTTATTCTTCCTCTAGCTGCGGATTTGACTTTTACTATAATTAAAATGGCCACTGCATCTCCCCTTATGAATACAATATTAGATAATATTTTTTTTCCAGTTGTTTTGTCCGTTGAATCAACTGATACTTTCACAAATCCTATCTTATTTGGGTCTGGTTTGGCGGAAAACCAATCAATGTCCGAAATACTAATAGACCGAATTTCTATTTGCGTTTGGTCTAGCTTGGATACCCACTTAATCATTTTTGGGGCAGATTGAAGGGCGTCCATTGAGTCCACTAAATGGGGATATTTGGGAATAAGGGGAATGTCTTGAATTTGCCATATCTTGGTTGGGTTTTGTTTTTTAGATTTTGATAATTGGCTCTGTATGAAATACAAGAATTTGGGAATGGCAATGCATATTCCAGCAAATATGGCATATACTATAACAGTAAATAACATTAAAGAGTCAGTCGCCATTTTGTTAGTTGGTTGTTAGTAAGATAATGTTATTTCAGAAAGAGTGTTTCAATTTTATTACACTATAAACATTTCAGTTTGATAGCATTCTTGTCACAATATGTGTAAAGTACCTATACAGAGCATCGTCTATTTTTTTACTAAAAAGGGAGTGCATAGTATGCACGTCTTTTAAACATGTAAGCAATGCTTACATGTCTTTTAAACTTTGCATAGAAGTCATTTTTTTTCTTAATTCGACATAATATGCATATCTATCTGCTGGTAGTTCTGACTCAAATATTTTACAATTTCCAGTTGCAATTTGTTCTACTTTTTTTTTGTTAGTTGTGGATGCTGGGTTCTCTTGGATAATCGTATTAAAAATTCGAATTGTTTTCCAACCTTCTAACATCTTTTCAAAAATAAAAATAACTTCTTCTGCAGTAGTAGACCGCTTATCTGCTCGTTTTACTCCACGTTTGTCTTTTTTCATAGTTATAAATTTTTGTTTTGCATTTTCCATTTTTTATAAATATTAACTATATTTTTAGGCTGATTTTTCTGCAAACTGTGTTATTAATGTTTGATAATATTTATATCGTTCTGTTGAAAGTTCAGATTCATAAATGATTGTTTTCCCATTTGTTAAATATCGTTTGATATTCTTAATCATGTCTATTGACACATTTAATTTATTTTGTTCCACAAAATGGTGCAAAATAACAGTCGGTTTCAATTGTTCTAATATCAGTTTTTCTAACACAATTACAATGTCGTCCACATTTATTTTTCGTTTGGACAAATTAACTTGTTCTTGTGTTAAAGAAACTCGTTCTATCTTAGTTTCATCTCGACATACAAGTTCTCCATTTTTAATTCGAGTAATGGTGTGTTTTGGCAATTCTAGTTGACTCTGAATTTCTACATTTTTATATCCGTCTTGTATCATTTTTCGAACTTGCCAAATAGTTTCATCTGCAATACCACCTTTTGCATCACGAATAGAAACAGACATTTTCTTCTTTGTTTCATCTGAAAATGTTTTTCCAAAATTATGGTTTCCATCGCCTTTCATTTTGTCTGATTTTTCTTTGTAAACTTGATTATTTTGAATTTGTTTGCATACTTGCTGTTTTATTTTTTTAAGTTTGACTGTTTCTAGATATCCCTCTTTACCATTCTCATTTTGGTTTAAGTCTACAAAATGCTCAATCTCATGTTTTTCTTTATTGCAAATTAGATACATTTGGTCTTTTATGTTAGTATCATTTGTTTCCAAAAATGTTTCAAACGCAATAGCTTGGTTACATTTCACAATTAAATGATTTTTAATTAGATATATAAATTGTAAACAATCCGATTTTTTGTATATTTTAAATTTTTGTTCACCATCAATTGAACCAAACCCTAAAAATTTAACAATTTCATGCAATATTAGTGGATGATTTTTCTGCGTAATTGATATATAAAATTTTGTATGTTTTTGTTTATTAACGTAAATACACCCTTCTGCATCAAACAATCCAGCAATATATTCCACATTTAATCGCAACAAATTTGATTCATGAACATGACATTTTACATTACATTCTGTGCATGTTACGTGCATTTTGTCTTTTTCTTCATTTCGATTTGTTAGGTTTGCAAATTTATTAAATTCTTGTAAACACTGATACTGTATTTCTTTAATTATAAATGAGCCTTTCAAATAATCTAATAATATTTGATATTCATTGTTTCGGATTAATAAATTATATTGATTCCGAGTATTGAATTTGTGATAGTCTCCATCATTATTCATAATGTTAGTTGTGTTGCTGTTTCTTTTAATGGACGTTGTAATGCTTCCTCCAAAATGGTATCGAATAACTTGCAATATATTTGTTCTACACTGAGTTATTGAAAATCCAGACTGATACCCATCTTTAATTTTTCGAATGAATACACATCCATCTCCATCAATGAATCCGGTAATATAAGATGGATGTGGCGGGCTTTGTTTGAATCTATTTAAATGGGTTTGATTATCCTCGTAAATGTGTTGCATTGTTGTATATTGTAATATATACTCGAGTATTATATTTAAACTGTTTCAATTTTATAATCTAGTTCATCTAAAACTTTGTTTGCTTGTAGCAATTTGTCTTGTATTGATACAGCATTAGATTTAGTTCCAATCCATGTTTTTTCTAGTTTTGGATGACATTCTATTTTGAAAAACTCACGAAATCTAGTTTTTTCCGCATTCAAAAACTCATGATAATAAACTACATATTTTTTCATCATATCTTGCGTTAATCCTTCTGGCAATTGTTTTGCACTTGTTTTTCTGGCTCGTTTTGTGCCGGGTTTAATTCCTTTTGAGTTTTGCTCTTGTTCATCACGTGTTGCAATTCTAAGATTTTCCAAAGCATTATTTAATGGATTTTGGTCAATATGGTCAACACTTATATTAGAGGTGCCATTCCCATTTCCATAGCAACAAGTTATAACTTGATGAATGTAATAACCTTTATTTTCAAAATTATGTGTTTGGATATATCCATTTGTAGCTTTATGCCAAGTTAATTTTGTATTGTTATTAAACAACATCTCGTAATCTAATATTTTTTGATAGCTATTTACGCATAGTTTACAAAGAGTCTCTTTTTCACAATACATGAGTAAATATTCAGTTCCATCATCTTCTTTAATTTTCCACATACAATTTTTCATTTTGTATGCTTGTTGTCCAAGTGTTGCACAATGTCCTTGAATGTAGTCAACAACTTTATACTGTTTCATAATTTCTGCATGAACTTTTGGATAACAAACCACATTGTTTCTTTGTAAATCGAACTTATTATTGTTTTTGAAACAATAAATAGTATCTTTGCAACTAAAATCAAATAAATGTTCTAATATATTAATTTCTTTGTTATTTTCTTTGTAAAAAGGATATTCATGAGTTTCATCGAGTTTAAATGTCTTTCCACATTCATTACTTATTTTTATAAAATCCGTTTGTTCGATAATGAATTCATATTTACCATAATTTAATGCATGTATATCATTATTTATGCAGAATAATGGTTTGTTTCTTAAAAGTGACTTCATATTATAAATTATAATATGAAACGTCTTTAATATGTTTTTTGAATGATATGTTTTTATATATAGTTCGTTTAATTGCTATATGCCAATCCACCCCAGTTTGGCTACTCAAATATTTCTATTTGAGCATGGACTATCCCTTAAGTTATCATCGAGAGTTGCAAGCTCCCTCAAACCCACTCCATTATAGTCTCTGAACCTTCCCCATATGCTTGCATTAGCGCACTTAGGGGCTTGGCTGCAGATTTTCCAATCCTTTTCGTTATTACTATGCCCGAGGTCATTACCCTGGGTATTTGCTGAATTTTCACTCAACAAAGTAGTAGAAAAGGCTCTAAGGAAGTTCCCGCAATTTAGAAATGTTGCCTTGTGTAGTCACAAGACTAGCTGGTTATATAATGCGACACACTCGCATATTTGCTTTACACTGTTTATCAATGTTAGTGAGCAAATAACTAACAAAGCAGCCAACTGTTCGGCACAGGTAATATTAATGCCGGACATGATTCTTAGCACGTTATAGTTGGTGGCATACACGCGCACCTTGGCAGTGTTTGTCGATTCAACTGTCGCATTGGAGAGCACCAACTGAAGAGTGGCGTTATCAATACGAGAGAAGTTGCATGTGCCTGAAGGTTGGTGTTCCTCGGGTCTCAATGCAAAGGAATACACGTTGATTCCCTCATCGGGGGCACGGGTATGGGACTGGAAAGGCTGAACCACAGAGAAGTAAGATCCCTCGCGCTCAGAGAATCGGTCCTGGCCGTTCAACTGGAGCTTGGCAGTCACTACGGGGTTCTGTCCCCAGCAATGCATGTCAAGGGAAGACTCAGTGAGGACGAATGTGCCAGCATCAGACACACCAGACTCGTAAGTGGTAGAAGTTCCCTTGAAGCTATCGAGAGCAGAGGAAGCACCCCAGAAATTGTGGGCAGCAGAAGTGGCAATGTCCATGGCACCAGCGTCTTGGAAGAGACCATTGGTATCAATGAAGGCACTGCTATCCGCAGCAATAGAGTTGGGTCCACCGAAAGCATGGATGGCGTTGGGGAGAGCATCAATGGAATCAGTGTAGTTGAAAGGCTGGGGGCCAAGAACACGGAAAAGAACATTGTCGCCGGTGTAAGAAGAGCAGTAATCCACATTCTTGTCAGACTGCACAACCCAGATGAGCTCCTTCACGGGGTGATTGAAGTTCAGCTTGATTTTGTTGCTAGAGCTTCCTACCGACTCGTCGCCGGTAAATTGGAGCTGGGTAATTAAGTATTCGTGAGGATTCTGGGCAAAGCGTCTGCGCTCGTCAGTGTCCAAGAAGACATAGTCGACGTAGAGGGAAGCAGCCACCAATGACTGGTTGTAAGCAGTGGCGGCAGAAACAGAGGCAGTTCCAACGGGGGCAAGGGTAGACACAGCCCACAAGCACTCCTCAATGGGGCGAAGATCAAGGTTAATCTTGACCTCGTGGTACTGAAGAGCAATCAGAGGAAGAGCCAGACCGGGGTTGGTGCAGAACCAGAACTGGAGGGGAATGTAGAGGGTTGTCTCGGGAAGAGCATTGCGGGGAGCACACACTTGACGAGGGGCAACGGAATCGCAAGGGCCATCAACGTTGTTGAACTTGGGGTCGGTCAAGAAGGTCAACTGAGTGGTGTTACCAATCATGTTGAAATAACCTCTCTGCTGTTCAGAAGTCATGGTCAGCTGGTTCCAGATGTGCATCCAGTCACCATACTGACGGTCGATTCTCTGACCACCGATCTCAACCTCAACCTGGGAAATCAACTGCTCACCGGGGAAATCCAACCAACGGGCATAGGAAGCCATGGACTGGTTAATCTCGGGCAGAGTAACCTGCAAGTATGTGCGGTAAGCCAAATCTCCATTTCGGCTGATTGTGCACTGGACTCTGCGTCCAAAATCAGCTTGACCGTTGAAAGTCTGCTCAATGGATTCAATAGCAAAGTTAGTGTAACGTCTGTAGGTCACCTTCCAGAAAGTAATCTGAGGATTTCCAGTAAGATATACGTCTTGAGCGCCGTAGGCGACGAGTTGCATTAGACCACCTCCCATTTTATATATTCCTAAAAGAAAAAAATTTGGAGAAAACGATTTAATTAAAAATTAATTAAATTAAATTACTTTTAATTGAAAACAACGATTATTTATTTATTGATAGCAATGACCCCATATCTAGATTAGACTTCACAAATTTGCTTAAGTACGTATCTAAAAATACTTCTTTTTTACCTTCGTGCTTTTTTCTAAAGATATATGAATCGTCGTGTTTCTGAACAGTCCATCCATCTTGAAGCGCGTTATATACGAATGTCATTTTTTGAAACTGAATTGAGTCCATTTGTATGGATGAATTGACTAAATTCATTGCATCATTCATTTACATAATTTAATGAAACAATAATTTGCATTTAAACTTGTCTACAATATGTATTTAAATACCATGTATTAAATTATAATAATCAATTATGCCTACATTTAAACCAAAACCAGCAAAAAGTATAAAAATAAGTAAAAAGAACTTAACCACCTTAGATGGAACTCATCGAGAATTTATGAATGAGTTTGCTAGAGATGAATATAATTACATACCTAAATTAAAACAAAAACGGAATGAATTATTGAAACAGTTAGAAGAAAATGGTTCTATTGAACAATCGCTAGATTTAAAAGACCAGATTGAAGAGATGGATGCAAAAATAAAAAACATTAAACACAAGAAGAAGGAATATTTGTTAGATAATTGTAAATATATATTTGAATATTTTGAAAACAAGAAAAACATATCATCTGGTGAAGAAATGCCTAAAGCAAAACACAATTTGATTAATGCTTTTTTTAAAATAAAAGAAACATCAGTAGAAGAAAAAGAGACCAGTCCACAGACACAAAATGTGGTTCAAAAATATTTAAGCAATGTAGATGATACTTTTTTGGATATGGGATCTTTTATTCATCCAATAGACATTTGTACTTATTGTAAAAAGGGAGAAATGATACCACTTGATGATGAGGGAGTATTAATTTGCAATGCATGTTTTGTCAACATCCCTTATTTAATTGAGAATGAAAAACCATCATACAAAGAACCGCCCAAAGAAGTGTGCTTTTATGCGTATAAAAAAATTAATCATTTTAAAGAAATATTGGCTCAATTTCAAGGCAAAGAAACAACTCAAATACCAGATGAAGTGATTGACAATATTCGAAATCAAATTAAAAAGGAGAGAATTGATGTGTCTCAATTGACTTATTACAAATCAAAGGAAATATTTAAAAAATTGGGATATAACAAATATTATGAACATATTGCATTTATCAAAAATAAATTAGGAGTAAAGCCACCCGTTATGTCGCAAGAATTAGAGGAAACATTGTGCAATTTGTTTATGGAGTTGCAATCACCTTATTCTAAAAATTGTCCAGATTATCGAGTTAATTTTTTAAATTATTATTATGCATTGTATAAATTGTGTGAATTGTTAGGAGAAACTCAATTCATGAATGATATTCCTATGTTGAAAGACCGTGAAAAAATTATTGAACAAGATGAGATTTGGAGAAAGATGTGCGTAGAATTGGACTGGGAATTTATTGCAACTATTTAAAACAACCTTTGCAAAGGTTGTGCCAAATGCATCTATAATTATTTAAATGTGTGAATTGTAAATAATTAAACATTTAAAGACAATACACCTTATTAAATTATAATGGACATACTCAAAGCTTTTTCACTGTTTGATGTAGAACATCATATAAATATTCAAGGAACATTAGAAAATCCATTGTTTCAAGCAAACCAGATTGGAAAATTGTTAGAAATTAGTAATATACGAGAAAGTTTAAGGGATTTTTCGGAAAAAGAGAAAGTAGTCAGTTTAACTGACACGATTCGTGGAAGTCAAGAAACCAATTTTTTAACCGAGCTTGGCCTTTATAGATTGTTAGGAAGGTCTAGAAAACCAATTGCACATAAATTTCAAGAATGGATGGTGACTGTTTTGAAAGAAATTCGAATAAATGGAATTTACAAATTGAAACAAGAGAATGAAGTTGACAAGCAATTGCACAAGCACAAATGTGAGTTATCTACACACAATACACTTTTGAAAGCATATGATAAAAAAAATATTGTATATATTTGCAAATTCTATAATAGAGACAATAAATACGTCATTAAAATTGGTTCCACCCAAGATGTAAAAGAACGATTAACCAATATTTCAAATTCATTCCAGTGTCAAGAACCATTGTTATTGGACATTTTTGAAAACAATAACTATAAAAAATTTGAAAGAAAAATTCATCACCATGAATATATTATTCAACATTATGAAAAAATGGAAAAAAAAGATGGCACCATTTCTAGAGAAACATATTTAATTGATGATGCAACCTATACAAATTTTATTGACATTATTAACAAAATAAAAGAAGAATTTGTTCCACAAGACATGAAAGAAATTGAAGAACTCAAAATAATGCAACAAGACCAAAAAATAAAATTGTCAGAATTAAAACTACAACAACTTCAAATTGAGCTAGAAATAAAAAAAGCGGATTTGGAATTAAAAAAAATTAATTCTACTATTGTAAATCATATTCAAGAAGAAGAAGTTGAAGTTGAAACAAAAGAAGATAATGATTCCGAATCTGAACCGGAAGAAGAAAATGAAAGTAACCAAGTCAATTATGTTAAAAAAAGAAATAATGGCACTAAAATACCAAAAATATATCAATACAATTTAGATAATCTTATTACTCCTTTTAAAATTTATGATAGTCCTTGTGAAGTTGAAAGAACTGTAGACAATATATCGTTGTCTGCATTGAAAAGGGCTTCTCAAAATAATTTAGTTTATAGAAATTATAGATGGCTTTATGTTAATCGAAATGAATTACCCCCAGACCAAATTGCTGAAACCGTTCTAACAAATCATAAATCATTCGAAATTAGACACATAGCAATGATTGATATTAAAAAAACAAAAATTTTAGCAGTATATTCATCTCAAAAAGAAGCAGTTGAAGCAAGAAATATGAAGTGTAACAGTTTTACACGAGCAATTCAACAGCAACACATTTCAAGTGGTCATTACTGGAATTTTTTTGATGATTGTTCCGAAGAAATGAAAACTGAATATTTAAAACATAACTCGTTACCAAATAAATTTGTTAGACAAACTGGAATTAAAATTCAGCAAATAGACCCAATAACAAAAAAGGTATTGGCTGTTTATAACACTAAGCGAGAAGTTGCTAAAAAATGTCAGATTTCGTATGCTAAATTAGGATTACTCATAAATAGTAAATCAAATGAAGTGCATAATGGATTTATATGGGAATGCGTTGAAGAGAATTAATTCATAATATAAATGTCCTATATTATGAAGCAACCACATTTGTTAAATGCCAATTGGGGGTCATAGGGGGGCTTTGTCCCCCTAGAATCCAGCAAGGTTCAACCCAATGCCCAGACCCGTTCCGTTTCTGGCACTAACACCCATGGTAGGAATAAATGTATCTAAAATGCTAAAGGTGGCCGCGGCAGTCAGAGCCAAGAGACCAATCTCCATAAAATTCATAGATTGCTTGGGAATGGCAAATGCGGCAATAGCCACAACCAGACCCTCAATGACGTACTTCACGACTCGTCGAATCAATTCGGGGAAATCGACAATATTGTTCATTTTATATAAAAGAATAAGAAAAAAAAATCAAATAACCAAAATTAATGCTTAAAAACGTGCAATGTTAATATTTAAGAATGAGCCATTCAAAATTTGCCAAACCCGAATCTTTTGTTAGAAAAGTAAAAAATGGAAAGCCAAATCCAAAATATGTGGATTTGCTAGATGTAGATAAACCAATTGCTGGACAAAACTTTGGATGTTTTTCCTTTATTACTCCCGAAAAAATTTTGAAACAAAAAGATATGTTTTATTTTGAACAATTCCTAAAGAATTGGGAATTAAATAAATCAATGGAGAAATTTTCCCAGTTTTTGCATTTTGTTTCTTACAAGTATAATGTTTCAATGGAAGAACTAACAAAAGATTATGAGGATTTCATTAAGAGTGAGCAAGAGGAATTAAGAAAATCGGAGATGGATTCTGACTACAAGACTTTTGTAGACCGAAATGAAGAGAAGCTAGATAATGATTTTAATATTAAATACAATTTCCAAACATCGGTGCGTGGATTCAAGTGTCGTGGGTCATATGCAACTCAACAAGAAGCAGAACTGAGATGCAAGATGCTGCGAGAGATTGACCCAAATTTTGATATTTTTGTTGGTCCAGTTGGACAATGGTTGTGCTGGGACCCTGAGGCATACAAGACGGGTCGAACTGAATACATGGAAGAAGAATTGAATCAGTTGATGACAGAAAAGACAAAGAATGAAACATTTGCTAAATCTGCCTTTGAACAGCGAATTAAGGAGACCAAACAGAAGGCAATTGAGGAGAATATTAAAAATGCAGAAAAGACGGGAAGCAGTTTAACTCAAGGTATGGATGAGGAAGGCAATTTGATTGGAATTAACAATGGAAGCACATTTGAGACGAGTCTAAGTGCAAATCAAGAAATTTCTGTGGCGGACATTCGAAATGAATTGTTCAGCAATGAAAATATTGTTTTAGGGGAACGCAGTTCCTCTTAGACCCCTCCTTTCCTCTTAAATAATTAAATCCATAATATTTTGTGTAGTAATATATTATGGTTTGCAATATAAGTTGTATGATTTCAGCCCTTTTTATAATTGGTATGATATATTTTTACAGTATGACATATAATAATGAGGTTATCAAAAAGTATAAGGCGTCATTATCGGATGACCTACAAAAAAGATACATTGCTATCTCTAAAGAGAGAATGATGATATCTTGTCAAGGGTATATATTGGGATTTGGTCTTTCTTTGTTAATTATTTTCTATAATCTTCAAATAAAGGGGGTTAAACTGAGCAATTTTCCTTTAGTATGTACTGTTATAGCAACATGTTTTTTAACAAATTATTTTTATTATATGTTATCTCCTAAATCAGATTGGATGTTGAATCATATGAATGATAAAAAAGAAACAACTGCATGGTTAGAAATGTATAGAGAGATGTCTTTTAATTATCATGCGGGATTAGTGTTAGGAATTATGGCAGTAGGTATTTTGGCATTTGCATTTAGATGTTAACAACCTTCAATAACTTTTTCTAAAAGTTGAAATACGTTTGCATCCATTTTTGCATCAACTTTTTCTAAAAGTTGAAATACGTTTGCATCCATTTTTGCATCAACTTTTTCTAAAAGTTGAAAAAGTTGAAATAATAATATACAAAAATATAAATGGAAACGGAAACGGGTTTATTTATATTTCGAAGGGATTATAGGATAGTCGACAACTCAGCTTTAAACAAACTAACAAAAATGTGTAAAAACATATATACTATTTTTATTTTTACACCCGAACAAGTAGGAACATCTAACAAATACAAATCATCAAATGCAGTCCAATTCATGATTGAAGGATTGCAAGAATTAAGCGACACAATTAAAGAAGCTGGAGGCAAACTGTATACATTTTATGGCACAAATGTTAGTGTGATAAAAGATATACTAACAACTAACAAAATAGACATAGTCGCAGTTAATTGTGATTATACACCTTATTCTATTCAAAGAGACCTATCCATTATTAAACTATGCAAAGAATTGAATGTACAGTTTACCTTTGAGCACGATTACAATTTGCATTATCCAGATGAAATTTTAAATGGTTCGAATGAAACGTATCAAAAATTTACTCCTTATTATGATGCTGCCATGAAAAAGCACAACATTCGTACCCCATCACCAAAACATAAAATCAATCTAACAAATGCCACATTAAAACATAGGTCAACTGAATTGTCACTTCCTACAGCAATGACAAAACTAACAAAATATAACGATGCAGTAGAATTGAAAGGAGGACGCACTAATGGAATCAAGCGTTTAAAAGAAGCACTCAAATGGCAAGACCATTACCAGAACACGCATAATGACCTTTCAAAAAGCACATCTCAGTTAAGTGCCTATATTAAATTTGGATGTGTTTCCGTAAGAGAAGTGTATAATGTCATGAAAGCAAATAAATCCTTTACTCGACAACTTATTTGGCGAGACTTTTATTCAAACATATTGTATTCTTTTCCCCATGTTTTACAAAGGTCATTGAAACCTTCGTATGATGCAATTCGATGGTCTACTAACAAAAGGTATTTAGATGCGTGGAAAACTGGCCATACTGGTTTTCCAGTAGTAGATGCGGGAATGCGTCAATTAAATAACACGGGATACATGCACAATCGCGCTAGATTGATTGTAGCGAGCTTTTTAGTAAAAACTCTTTTACAAAATTGGAGAGAAGGCGAACGTTATTTTGCAACCAAATTAGTGGATTACGATGTGGCAAGCAATAATGGTAATTGGCAATGGATTATGGGTGGAGGCGCAGATTCGCAACCTTATTTTAGAATATTTAATCCATGGTTACAATCGGTAGAGCACGATGAGAACGGTAGTTACATTAAAAAGTGGATTCCTGAATTGGAGGACGTTTCGGTAAAAGATTTACATAAATGGAATGAAGTGTATAACAATTATAAATCAGTTCAATATCCCGCACCGATTGTGGATTTCTCTGAGCAAAAAGAAAAAGGATTGCAAATGTATAAATCTAAATTATAGCTACCAAGCAAAGCTACCAAGCAATATTAATAAATTTACATTTGAATGATGGGTCATCACCACACGTGTTTCTTAAATTGCAACATTTTGGACCAACAATCGTAATATTGCTATCCACCAATATATTTTGTAAACGTTCGACAATGGTGGCATCTTCAAACTTACCTAGAATAGATTGATGAGATTGATAAAGATAAGTATAGCTTATTTGATTTTGTTGTGAACTTGTGATGACTCCTTTTACAATTGTTTGAATTTCTGTATCCAATGCTCTGTTCAAATGTTGATGATATAACCCTCTTAATTGTGTTCTTGTAAATATTTCATGACTTATAACTCTTGAAATCAATAAACAAATAATAAGTAGATTCATTCTATTTTGTGATAATGTATGATGTTTTATATGATAATGATAATCTTTCAATTTTTTCAAAATATAATATACACAATATTTATGAATACTGGATATAAAACATCAACTGGGGTAGACATTGTCACACTATTTGAAAGTGGTACTTCTGCAACACCAACTGGTTATTTATTGTCGGGTGGAGGGGGAGATTTAAACACAATATTTGCAAGTGGCAATTCTACAATAAAAACTGGTTATTTATTGAATTCGGGACAAGATATTGGTACATTGTTTTCTGCTCTTCCAGTTCCTTTAACAAGTGTGACAACATGGACAAATGTAACAAGTTCAATTACAATGTCATGGGGTATGATATCTCGAGACAATTGCATTGCATGCAATCGTGATGGTAATTATGCATTGTGTGTGGCAAATCATAATATACCTAGTACTATTTATTTAACTTCAAATGGAGGAACTAGTTGGTCGAGAATTGATAATGCGAATATAGGACTAACTTCTAGTATTCGTTATTATGGTTTGACAATCTCAGATACTGGACAATATATGTATGTATCTGACAAAAATGGGATAATAAAGAAAAGCATTAATTATGGGGTATCTTGGACAGTCAGTCGTAATTTTGTACAAGACACAAGCATATTATCTTGTGATGGAACTGGTCAATATGTTTTAAGTAATGGTACGCCTACTGGATATGCATATAATTCAGTATGGTATTCTTCCGATTATGGTAGCACATGGACCTCACAAAATTCTACATTTTTAAATGTAGTTGCGGTTCATATATCAAATAATGCATTATATTGGGTTATTGGACAAAATAATGGATATGTATATATGTCAACAAATTATGGTGTTTCATGGACTTTGATTTATTCAACTCCAACACTTACTAGTCAAACTGTTAAAGCAACAAATGATGGGGTTATATACAGAACTACTGAAACTTCCAATGTGTATAAATACAGTGGTGGTTCATGGACCACAGTTTCACCAGTGAATGCCGGTTCAAAATGTTCTATAAATAAAGATGGAACAATTATACATATTGGCGCAAATCCTACCTCATATGCAAGCGTAAATAGTGGTTCATCTTTTTCATCTCAACCAATTTCAAACGGGGGGTCGTGTGTTAGTTCTTCTGGAAATTGTATATATAATGTTTCATCTACAAATATTTTCAAATGTATAGGATAACAAAATTGTATACATTATTTTATTTAAACTGTAATATATATGAATTTGAATGCATTTGGTTTATTTTTAATTTGTTATGGTACATTTAAAATTGTTATTACTGGATTAAATGAAGTTGCGCCCGCCAATATAAGAAAAGAGTATCTTGAAAAGATTCCAGTGTTAGGTCATATATTTGAAGACTATGACGGAACATTTGCGCGACATGCATTCAACATTTGTTTTTTTATGTATGGTATCCACACACTAATACATGGTTTAGTACTCAATAATGTGATACACGTTAACCCATGGATAATTTCACGTGATGCAAACTATGCTATTCATGCTTTTCTAGGAGTATTTATGTTCACATTATATTACCTTTTGTTAGAAGTAAATAATAAATTATACATTGTTGAAGGTGTATATTCGGGTCTTGCGATGTTAGCAACAATGCCAATTATATATCTTTTTAGAGGTGTAAAACGAACATTTGATGAAAAAGCGGTTTCTTATTTTGCTTTATTTGTATTATGTTATGTTGGCGCAACTATAATGTGGAGCAATCCAGACCGAGTTCCAAATGTATTTGATATGGTTGCCATTATATTAAGTTCCTTTTAATAAATATATTTTCTCATGTTGTTTTATAATGCTGAAATTAATTGTAGAATTTTTAGGAACAATGCTTTTGTCCTTTGTTATTTTCTCGTCTGGGGGAAATTATATTGCCATTGGTGTTGCACTGGCCATTGCGATATTATTAGGTGGACCTATCTCGGGAGGTGCCTACAATCCCGCGATAGCGATTGCCATGTTTTATGCTAAGAAACTATCCGTTACGGATTTAGTTCCTTATATCATTGCAGAAATTGCGGGTGGTGTTGCCGGTTATGAGGTATTCAAAATGTTTGTTTAATTTAATTATTCATATAATATATGATTAAATGTGGAGATGGATTGCCAAGATGCAAAAAAGGGTTGAACTGCAATAAATTGCGTAAACAATGTGAGCCAAAAATAGAGAGACCTAAGCCAGCAATAACAATGAGTAGTCCAGAACTAATTCCACAAAAACTTGTTAAACAACCAAAACTTGTTAAACAACCAATTGTTAGTCAATCTAACATTTTAACTAAATGTGGCGCAAATTTACCTAGATGTAAAAAGGGATACAATTGCCATAAAACGCGTAAATTATGTGAATCAAAAATTGTGAGAGAAGCCCAAGTACCAGTACCAGTATCCGAAATAATAATGCAACCAAAAAAACAAAGTCATATTCCACAACTTGTTATATCAAGCCCAAAATCGAATAATTCAACTCGTCGTAATAAAGCAAGTGTCATTGCGCGGTTTATGAAAAAAACAAAATATACTCGAAAAGCTCGATTTTTGAATTCAGTATGTTCTAATTCGGGATTGTGTATTGCATTTGGCATATATAGCGATGAAATTAAACAGTTTTTTAATGGATTTGCATCTTTTGATTACGTGGAAAGGGTTAGGCAAATTGGAATTGCATCATCGAATGGATTTGTATATTCAATTGAATATAAACATCGGGGCTATATAGCAAATGCTATTTTAAAATCATCTGCAAAATCAACCGGAGACAATTTATTATATGAATACATTGTTGGTAAACAAATCAATAAATTATTTTACAAACGGTATCCTATTTTTGTAGAAACCTATGATTATTATTATACATATAAAAATGATTTGGAATGGAGATCGTTTAAATTCGGAATTCCAAACCCCAATTTAAAAGCAGTATATAATGTGCATAAAGAAGTGGATTATAAATTGTCATGTGAAAAATCAAAACATTTATCCATTTTAGTGCAACACATTGCAAATACATCTACATTGGATAAAATGTCTCCCGAATTTTATGATACCGAATTCTTAAATTCATTATATCAAATGTATTATACCTTATCTAAAATAAGCGATGAATATACTCATTATGATTTACATACCGGAAATGTGTTAGTGTATTTACCCGACAACACAAAATACATTCAGTATATTTTTCATCATTCGTCTGGACCAACTGTTTCATTCAAAAGTAGATATTTAATTAAAATGATTGATTATGGTCGAAGTTACATTACAACGGCCACAGATAAAGTGAAACGTGATATATGTCCTATTCCAGAATGTGACCCACAGTGTGGGTATAATTATGGATACAATGTAGATGGAATAAAGTCTCCACAATTTATTAATACATGGAAATCCAATAAAAGTAACGATTTACGATTGCTTTCAATATTAAAGAGTGACATGAAGCGAATGCCCGCACTTTCCGGAAATGCATTTGTTAAACAAATTTCAGATAATTTGAATAAAGTAGTGTTTACAAACACGCATGGGACAAAAGAAGTAGTCAAGACTGGACTTCCTAATAAAATTGCAAATGTAAATGATGCAGAAATCGCATTTAGACAATTGTTATTAAAGCCCGATTTTATAGCAAAAAATGAACAATATGCATCGGCGTATACTAAAATGGGAGATTTACATATTTATGCAGATAATGATATGGAATATATTCCCGCTTAAATATTAAACATATCGAATGGATAATAAATCCGCAAACGCTTTTCTGCTAGGAAATTTATCTAAATGAGGTTGATGCATTCCACATGTATCTTCACTATAAATAGTTTCAACTGAAAAACGTTTTGCAACATCCATTGTAGGAATGTTCATATTTGGTGTTTGCAATAACCAATAAGAAAAATAAATATCTTCATTAATAGGATGTTTTGAAACGCTATATATTTGTGTTATGTTAAGCATTGTTTTGCAATTCCTTAAAGATAATCCACCGTTTCCAACAGTTAAACAATTTAAAAATTTAATAAACCACGGAGCGCCGATATAATCATATTCTATAAATTGGTCAATATGGTCTTTTAATAAAACAGTATCTACTTGAAAAATAAGAGAATGTTCACATCCATGATAAATTAATTTGGACCAGAATGTAGAAGAACACAATAAATGATTGTACATATCTATAGTTAAGTTGTTTACTCCTAATGATTCATATATAACATTATTCCAATCTTTTAGTTCATCTTTTATAAAACTATCATTTTCTGTCCCATGAAATACAATTAGACCCCATCCTTTGTTTTGCAATAAAAACATAAAATTTTTAATAACACTTATTAATTTGGCATGTTTTCGGGGTTCTACAATAACGCAGAATTTGTTAGTATTGATTGATATGTTTTGAAAATAAGTAGAAGGTAAATCTTTAAATTGATTCAAATAATCATTCCATTCGGGTTCATTCATTTAACTAATTTATATATATTATGTTTAAATAACATCTAAAATATGTTTTTTAGTGAATGCAAAAATGATGTATTATTAAAAAAAAGTGAAACAAATTAATTGTTGTTTAAATGTAGCATATTTTGCCAAGCTATAAACACTTTATTGAAAATGTCTTTTGAACAAATTTGCGTTGTGAACACAGTGGCCCTTATTTCCGATGAAATGAATGTTTCATACACGGAATTGCTGGAGAAGGTTGGAGTTGGGGAAGATGCATTAGTAGCAGTAGTAGAACGACTTCTTCGCATTTTAGTGCAAGAGTTGATGGTCTCTAAATCGAATGAAAATTTGCAGACGGTTTGGCGCTTGTTGTGGATTCCCAATTTCTGCGAACCATCTGAAAATCAAATTACTAAAAATAGTAGGTATTATAATTTATGTATTAATAATTGTATGTTAAAAGGTATTAGAGACAAAGCGAATGAATTATATCATATAAGAATGTCTGAAGTTAAGGATAACACTGCAATTGCCACTGAAGTTAAGGAGGAGAAGAAGAAGCGCGCTCCCGCGAAAAAGAAGGCAGAACCAGAAGTTGTTGTAGCAACTGAATCTGTTGCAGAGCCAGTAGTTTCAAACGAGGAAGTGAAAGAGAAGAAGAAGCGGGCTCCTCCTAAGAAGAAAGCAGAGCCCATTACTGAAGATGCAGTTGTAGCAGAGCCAGTTGTTGCCACTGAAGAAGTTAAAGAGAAGAAGAAGCGAGCACCCAAGAAGAAATCAGATACGGTTGCAGAACCAGTAGTTGTTGTTGCAACTGAATCTGTTGCAGAACCAGCAGTAGTTGAGAAGGAGAAGAAGAAGCGGGCGCCTCCCAAGAAGAAGGTTGCCGAAGCGACTACAAGCGAAGCGACTACAAGCGAAGCAACTACAAGCGAAGCAACTACAAGCGAAGTTAAAGAGAAGAAGAAGCGTGCACCTCCAAAGAAGAAGGAAGTTATTGCAGAGACCGTGGTTGTAGAGCAAGTGACTGTAAGCGAAGCGACTACAAGCGAAGTAGTGACTACAAGCGAAGTGCCAGTTGTAGAGAAGAAGAAGCGTGCATCAAAGAAGGCGGCGACTGAACCAGTAGTAGTAGAAAATGTATAAATTAGTAGTAGTAGTAGTAGAAATATATAAATTATATAATAAGAATAAAATCTTTTTTTATTATATAAAATGGCAAGCATTGGTAATGCAAATATAATTAATGACTTTAAAAATGCAATCAATGTTGATGATAAAAAAGTGTTTAATTCTTTATCTATGGATAAAAAACTAGAGGTTATTTCATTAAAACAAAAAATTAAAAATGATACCTCTACATACGATGATGCCGAGTATGAATTGATGATGCAATATACTAATGCTGTAGATGAATTCGAATCAGACTCTGATGAATCTGATTCAGATGAAGAAGGATTTACAAATAAAAGAAAAAAAGGAAGAGGAGAAGGATTTACAAAGAAAAGAAAATCATATGGCGTTAAAAAACGAAAAACAAAAAAATCAAAAAAGCAACGAAAGATTAAAAAGAAATCAAAAAAAACATTTAGGCGTTTTTAATATTATCGTGCGTTTCTTCTTGTTCTTCTCGACAAAACATTGTTAGATGTATCTGTTGTGGAAGGAAAAAACAAATCATATAAAAGCGTACTCAATAAATGGTCGGAAGTTTGACTTGGTTGTTGTTGTTGACTTTCTGGCCTTAATTCTGTCCTACAAAGTGGACATCTTGTATTTGTGTCAAACCAATGTTGCAATCCCGAAGGATAAAATATGTGACCACAACGATTAATTTGAACAACAGATGAGTTGGGTTCAAATGCTTCAAGTCGAATAGGACATTCTGTATTTAGCTGGGTTTCAATCTCAGAAAATATGCGAGAGGTTGTTTCTGTTGTCATCAAATCTGGATAAGTATTTGCTAACAAAGGCTCCATAAATGTATATGCGGGCGATTCTTCCACTAAAGGAGGAGGTTGAGGAGCAAGTTGTCTTCTATTTTCTTCACGAGATGCGTCTGCATAAATAGTATGAATATTGTTTCTTATTTCATTGGAAACAGGGATTAAACGATTAATCTGGTCTTGTAAACGAACCATTTGTTCTTGAACTTGTGAATATTGTCTTGCATAAATATTAATAAACATCCGTTGGTCATTTGTTAGTTCAAATGGCATTTAGTAAAGATATAAACCTCTGTATTTATATCATTAAATAATCAATAATTATACTCCTTCTACAATAGAATACAAATTAGAATTAGGTGTATAGGAAGTAACGGTTTCATTTTGTTCATTCTTTTCTTTGTCCGAATGTTTCCCTAAATCATTATTGATAAGTGAAAAGGGTTCTTGTTTATACGGTTCCACATGGTATTCTTTTTCTATTTTCTGTTTTAATGAATGCAAAAAAGTGGCGGTTTTGGCTTCGACATGTTCAATGTCCCTATTTGCCACATGAACTAATTCAGAAACTGGATGGCCTCTTAGAATTCGTTGTATAACTTCTATCAAATCAAAATGGAACAATACTTTAATTAAATGAAGTAAAATCCAAATAACAATGATAGATAATGGGACCGAAATGGCAATATTGGCAATGTTAGATGCCCAAGAATTGCCTTCATAATCTCCAACTGGAATGCCCATATTTGTTGACTGGCTCGTTGTGCTACTAGAACTTATATAAGAAATGAATGCATACACTACAATAAATAATGCACAACCAATTAAAATGTTTTTTACATTAAATCTATGATACATTGCTTTCATATCGTCGATATATGTCATACATTATGTAACGTTTTTTTTCTGTAGAATAAGCAATATGCTTTTGGACTAACAACTTCATGTTCTTCCATTGGAGTTACATTTGTATCGTTTATGTGATACCATTTCCCGTTTGCATTTTTAATAAAAGCGGTATAATGACCACCTAACACATTTCCACTGTGATTGCAGACTGCATATAAATCATAATGATATGTATGCGGTTCATATCCAATCACAAAAGAAGATAAATCTAAATTGTCTAGAGGAAAAGATACTAAACGTTGGTCTTTTCGGTTGTTAGATGTGAATCGTTTTAAATCAATGACAAGAATAGTTGGAAAACTCCAAAACAAAATTTGTTTCTTAACTGTTTCGCGCACATTTCGAGATTCATTCAAAACATCTTCTAGTAATTCACCGCTAATATAAGATTTAAAACAATCTAACAAATCGGGATTTCTACTTTCGGATGGGATTGACAAGTCGATCATGAAATACGGTTCGGGTGTTTGACTAATGCATTCGCTCGTATCCACGGTTGTTAGTTGCGATACATGAATTGCATAGAATAGATTCCATATTTCGGAATAATCATTTGAATACATGCGTTGAATAACACTATAACATTTGATTGCCAACTCATCTTTTGGGCAAACACTGGTCCCACCAATTTTAATATTTACTTTACGAGAAATGGCATTATGAAAACAGTCAATAACAAAAATTAAAAATTCGGGTAAATCGTTTTGCATGAATCCAGTAAATAAAGTTTGACCCTTGATTTCAGCTATTTTTTGCACATTTTTAACAAATCCAGTAGGAGAAATAACTACATTGGCCGACCACATTAGTCTTCTTAATTTATCCCATTCTACTAACATAACACTATCACATTTGGGATTCAATTTTGATTTATATTTTTCATCTTTTAAAAATTCGTTTAATTCATACGTATGCGACAATGCTTGAAGACACGTGTTCATAAAGCATGTATTCCCCAGATTTGTTAGTCCAGATAGACCTTTATTTGTATATTCTTGAAACATTGGGTTTGTTAGTATTATTCAATATACATTTAAATACAAATACAAATAAAATTGAATTCATAACGAATTAAACTGAACGTGTCATTATACAACAATACATCAATAAAATGAATTACGAATTTCGATTATACGATTTCAATATTAGCAGTCGCAAAATGGGAGATGATGAAGAAGAAGGTGGGTCTTTTGATGCAGATGAGGATGAAGCTCCCACAGTTTCGAGTCAGACGTTCACTATTCAGATGTTTGGATTGAATGAACGTGGAGAGACGTGTTCCATTATTGTAGAAGATTACACGCCGTTCTTTTATGTCAAGGTGCCCGATTTTTGGACCGAATCCTTTAAACGAGATTTTCAGAAACATATGGAAGACAAAATGGGAGCGTATTACAAAGGCACGCTAGTGGAGTGCAGTATTATTAAACGCAAAAAGCTGTATGGATTTGACGGTGGAAAAGAACATAAATTTGTTATTCTCAAGTTCACAAATTTGACGGCATTCAATAAGGCCAAAAACTTGTGGTATTATAATTCCACGAATCGCAATGGAGAATCTGAACGCAAATTGTCAAAGAATGGATACAGATATCAATCGTGGAACCTTGAACTCTATGAAGCGAACATACCACCCTTGTTGCGATTCTTTCATATCAATGAGATTAGTCCTTCCGGATGGATTATGTTACAATCTTCGCATTGTGCCGCCATACAGAATAAAACAACCACTTGCACATATGAATTCATTGTGCATTTCAAAAATATCATTGCTCTTAATGACAAGGAAACTCGAGTTCCTTACAAGATATGCAGTTTTGATATTGAGGCGGGTTCGTCACATGGAGATTTTCCCTTGCCTATAAAAACCTACAAAAAGCTGGCCGTCAATATTGTGGATTATTTTGGCAAATTGGTCATGGAAATCACCCCATCTTTGTGCAAGAGTATTTTGAAAAAAATAATGTTATCCGCATTTGAATATGATAAAATGCCAGAAGTAGATGTGGTCTATCCAAAACGTAAACTAACAAAGCCCGAAGTGCTAAAAGCCTTTGAACAATGGATTACATGCAAAGTAAGAGACTACAAAAGCGAAGAGGTAGTAGATAAAAACACGATTGATGCAATTTTCAAAAGTATGAAAAGTATGAAGGACGATGATGAAACGGATGTGGGCGATGATGAAGCCGATTACCAACTAACAAACTACAATGCAGCGGCAACAATTATTGATATTTTATGTGATAAAACAACTAGCAGAGAATTGCGTATTGTGGAGTTGACTATTTCATTTAAACGTTATTTTCCAGATTTAAAGGGTGACCCAGTCACCTTTATTGGGTCCACCTTTTTAAGATACGGAGAACCAGAACCGTATTTGAATCATTGTGTTGTATTAAATGAATGTGAACCGTTAGCGAATGCATCGATTGAAACATATGGTACGGAACGTGAAGTATTGTTAGCTTGGCGTGATTTAATTCAGCAAGAAAATCCCGACATTATTATTGGGTACAATATATTTGGTTTTGATTACAACTTTATGTTTCAGCGGGCCAAAGAATGTGGGTGTGTAGAAGAATTCCTCCAATTGTCTCGAAACAATGGCGAAATATGTGCAAACCGCAATTACAAAACAAGTCAATTAGAGATTGAAGAAAGTAAAATAAGCATTGCTAGTGGAACTCACGAACTCTATTACATTAAAATGAATGGCCGTCTGCAGATTGATATGTATAACTTCTTTCGTCGAGAAGAAAACTTGTCTTCTTATAAATTAGACTATGTATCCGGTTACTTTATTGGAGATTATGTGAAAAAACTAACATATGAAGAGACGGACACAACGGCAACGACTAGAATATACTCATCCAATTTGACGGGTTTGTTAGTTGGTAGTTATATTCATTTTGAAGAAATAAGTCATTCCACGGATTATTACAGTGATGGAGCCAAGTTTATGGTTGTCGCAATAAATAAACCAGAAGGATGGTTTGACATTCCAACAATTGAAACGCCAAACATGGCAAAGAAAGTTCGTTGGTGTTTGGCAAAAGATGATGTGACTCCTAAAGATATTTTCCGCATGACAAATGGAACGGATGAAGAACGAACTATTATTGCCAAGTATTGTATTCAAGATTGTAACCTTGTTCAGTATTTAGCTAACAAAGTAGATGTTATTACTGGATTAGTTGAAATGGCCAAGATTTGCAGTGTACCCATGAGCTTCCTTGTTATTCGTGGTCAAGGAATTAAACTAACAAGTTATGTTGCTAAAAAATGCCGTGAAAAACGAACACTCATGCCCGTGATTGAAAAAGGAAGTATGGCAGATGGATATGAAGGCGCCATTGTTCTAGACCCCAAATGCAATATGTATCTAGACAATCCAGTGGCGTGTGTAGATTATGCCTCACTGTATCCGTCATGTATGATGAGTGAAAACTTTTCGCACGATAGTAAGGTGTGGACAAAGGAATACGATTTAGAAGGCAATTTAATACATGAATCTGGTTGCAAAGATAAAAGTGGAAACTTCATTTATGATAATTTAGATGGATATGAGTATGTCAATGTGTCCTATGATACTTATAGATATATCAATAAAGACAAGGTAAAAAATGGCACCAAACTGTGCAGATATGCTCAATTTCCAGAAGGGCGCGCCATTATGCCCTCTATTTTGGAAGAACTTTTAACGGCCCGAAAAACGACTCGAAAACTGATTCCCCAACAAACGGACGATTTTATGAAAAATGTCCTTGACAAGCGTCAGCTTGCTTATAAGGTAACGGCAAATTCACTGTATGGACAATGTGGCGCCAAAACAAGCACATTTTATGAGCAAGACATTGCGGCATCTACTACGGCGACGGGAAGATTACTCTTGCTATATGGTAAGCGAGTCATTGAAGAATGTTATGGAGACCGAGTATGTGAGACAGAGAAATATGGACCCGTACTAACAAAAGCAGAATACGTATATGGCGACAGTGTAGCAAACTACACACCAATATATGTAAAAGTAGGAAACATTATAGATATATGCACGATTGAAGAATTGGCAAACAAATATGGAAACGGACAATGGGTTCGATGTTTGGAGGAAGGAAAACAAGAAAAAGAAATATGTGAACTAACAAATGTGAAAACTTGGACCGACCGAGGTTGGACTCAATTGTATCGAGTGATTCGTCATGCACTAGCGTCTCATAAGAAGATGATTCGAGTATTGACTAGAACTGGATTAGTAGATGTAACGGATGATCATTCATTAATACTCAAATTTGGAAATGAAATATCACCAAAAGATGTTCAAGTTGGGACAGAATTATTGCATCATCCTTTATCAGAACCAATATCCTATCCGAACCAAGTGAAACAACTTGACAGCATTTATAATTTAGTTACATCATTCTCAAGCATGAAACAGACGGCTTGTTTTGTAAATTATTTGAATGAACATTGTATATCTTATTATTTTCAGACAGAATGTGGAGAACCCTACATTTGCATTGGTGAAAAAAACTATAATCCTAACAAAGTGATTCATATGAGAGAAATTGCGTATGAAGGATATGTATATGACCTAACAACGGAGAATCATCATTTTGCGGCCGGAATTGGAAACCTAATTGTCCACAACACGGATTCTATATTCTTCACTTTCAATTTGCAAGCCCCAGATGGAACACCTATTCGTGGAGAAAAGGCATTGGAAATCACCATTGAATTAGCCAAACATGCGGGACATTTGGCCTCATCCTTTCTGAAAGGACCCCACGATTTAGAGTATGAAAAAACATTTATGCCCTTCTGTTTACTATCTAAAAAGCGATATGTTGGAATGCTCTATGAGGACGATTATAAAAAAGGCAAACGCAAAGAAATGGGAATTGTGTTGAAACGAAGAGACAACGCACCCATAGTGAAAGACATTTATGGAGGCATTATAGACATTTTAATGAAAGAACAGAATATTCAAAAAGCGCTTCATTTCTTGAATAAGTCACTGGACGACATTGTTTGCGAACGAACGCCCCTAGAAAAACTCATTATTACGAAATCATTGAGTTCTTCCTATAAAAATCCAAACCAAATTGCACATAAAGTGTTGGCGAATCGAATAACAGATAGAGAGCCGGGTAATAAACCCGCATCGGGTGACAGAATTCCGTTTATATTTATTGTGAATGAAAAGCGAGATGCACTTCAAGGAGAGAAAATTGAAACACCGACATTTATTCGAGAAAACAGACTCAAAATAGATTACTCCTTTTATATTACGAATCAGATTATGAAACCGATTCAACAATTGTTCTCGCTTGTGTTGAAAGATATATGGACAATCAAAGGAAAACCATCCAAAATAATACAGTTTCAACAAGAGATTCAAGATTTATCCAGAAAGACAGACCCCACTAAAATGGCAGACAAAATTGAGGCACTCAAGAACAAAGAAGTGAAAGCCTTGTTGTTTGATGATTATTTGAGAAAAACAATGAATGAAAAAGCGGGGAATCAATCCATCACAAAATGGTTTCCTTCAAAAAAATAAGGGAATATTGTCTGCGCTTAAAATATTTGTAAACTATTTTTTATACATCCATTGTATGGACGAACTATTATTATTATATAAACAAAATATTACCATTCTTTATAATAATCTCAATTCATTAATTAACCAAATAAAACGGTCTAACATAATGATACGCTTAAAAAATATACACATTTCAAATGCAATTCTCAATTACAATCAATCTATGGCATCCTTAAAAACAAAATATATGGCAGATGTTGCACGTATACAACAACAACAAATGAAAAAAAAGAAGGCCCTTTTAATAGGAATTAATTATTATGAAACACCATATCAGTTGGCTGGGTGCATAACAGATGTTGAATTATTAAATAATAAATTTGGCAGTTCATATGATATCAAAACAATAACTGACCTAACAAATAAAAAACCAACAAAGTCTGTCATTTTATCTGAATTTTCAGCGTTGTTAGAATCAGCCAAGAGCGGCGATACTGTTTTATTTACATTTAGTGGGCATGGTTCTCAGACGAGAGATTTAAATCAAGAAGAAATAGACGGACAAGATGAAATGATAATATCGGGTGACTTACAGTATATCATCGACGATGATTTTAAAACAATTATTCATCAAAAATTAAAAACGGGTGCAACATTAATTGCATTATTTGATAGTTGTCATAGCGGAACAATTTTAGACATTAAATATTCATATCCGTCATATACCACAAGCGTTTCAAATTCATTAAATACAATTGATACAAATGGAAATGTTATACTTATTAGTGGGTGTTTGGACAACCAAACCAGTGCGGAAGCAAATATAGTTGAAGGAAAAATGTCGGGTGCTATGACGTGGTCGTTATTAGAAACTTTAAAACAATATCCTACTGGTTTAACGTGGAACACACTTCTAACAAATATGCGAAAATTATTAAACTCAACTGGGTTTAATCAAATCCCACAATTATCAAGCGGAAGACCATTGAATACAAGTTCGCTTGTTTTATTCTAGTCTGTCATATTATGTATTTGTTTTTAACATATAAATTTGTTAGTGTATAATAAATATGAGCTTTGAACAAACGATTCAACAATGGATAAAAACAGAGCAAGAATTGCAAGAATTAAATGACCGAATCAAACAATTAAGACAAACAAAATCAGAACTAGATAAGAAAATAACACAGCATTCAGAAGAACGTGGCGCCAAAATATTTAGGTATGGAAGTATCAAAATGAAAATCGTCGAATCCAAAATATCCGAATCCCTTACATTCAAATATTTGGATAAATGTTTACGAGATATGATAAAGAATGAAGACCAAGTGAATCAAATGTTAGATTATATTAAACGGAAACGAGATGTCAAGACAATATCTCATGTGACTACTTTTTAATAAAATTGATATTTTAATAAAATTGATATATTTTTTGTTAGTTTAATCAAAAATATAATAACCATGCAAACAAATCCCATTATTATTGATTTTAATGAGGCTTCCAAAGAATGGAATAAAAACAAAAAGAAAACGCCAGAAGGATACAAGTATATATGCAAATCAACCATAGGTAAAACAAAACGAAAGTGTAAGACGGTTTGTTTCAAGACAAGTGAATGTTGTTATGTTCATCGTAATACTAAATGATAATAAGTTAAACGCATTATATAACATTATAATTGCAATCCTAACAACCATAATTGACATTTCTTCTTTCAATATCTGAATAAGACGGCAATTGCAGTCCAATTCGCGGACTTACCGTATACCATCGAGTCACAGCTTGCAATCGACCCATATAATTATCTAAACATAATGTTGGAACATATTTACCTTCTTTTTCTAGTAAAAAGGCACTTTCTTTAAAATTATCTAACAAAGTTTGTGCAAACTTCTTTTGCACCACAAATGCAGCAGTGGTAAATGCCCGACGAACGCGGACCGCATAGGGTTGTTCCGTTTTTTCCCCTTGAATTAAATTTAATGCTAAATAAAAAACATCCCATTTGTCTTTAAAATCAATTAAAAACTGGTCAATCGAGTTATTGATTTGGTTCTGGTCTTGAATAAATCCAAAATCATCTTCTAACACAATGCATGTTTGGATAGAATCATCTGTTTGCAAGAAACGAGTTAATATATCAATGTGCGACTTTGTGCATCCAAGAGCACCAAAAGAAGGCATATCGCATGCAGCAATGCGATTTATCTTGCTGGGGTCAATATTGGTTTTGGCCAATTCTTTTTTCATTTGTTCGTTGCGTTCGGGTCGTCGGTCTAAATTGATGTAGTAAAGAATGTCAAACGAATTTAGTCCAGTCATTTAAAAGAATATAATACTTATCTTTTATTATGTTTCCGCATAGATTTATTATTTGAGTTATTTCTGTGTTTTTTGCTTTTGGGTTTTTCGGGTTTATCGTAGTCGGCCATTTGCATTAATTTGTCGAACATACTGTCGGACAATGTTCCTTGATGCTCA
>Ga0209353_10000318_pt1 | contig 29633 bp, 26 predicted proteins | sample LauGreSpBDMM15SD_2_FD_187561 | JGI IMG/M metagenome (GOLD analysis project Ga0209353, IMG submission 187561) | Freshwater lake microbial communities from Lake Michigan, USA - Sp13.BD.MM15.SD (SPAdes) (version 2) | ecosystem: Environmental > Aquatic > Freshwater > Lake | place: Lake Michigan... | reverse complement strand
TTACAGATTCAATAGAAGTATATATAAAGAGACAGCTTTTGATAAACTGATAGATAGAATGATGCAATCTAAACCAAGCCCTTATAAGTCCTTTAATATAACAACTTAACCTAAATATGAAGTTCTATAAAGAAATAGACTCTTCAATGAAAATAAGTGGCGAGTTTGAATGTATAGGCTCCGAAGGTTTAAGTATTGAGAATTTTGCTAAAATAAATGCTCCGGCTATTATTTTCCCTTTTATAAGAGAAAATTTAGCATCAATTTCAATGAAAGCTGGAATACCTACTATTTTACTCCCACCCATTAATTTTGTAAAACTGGCAGAATCAAATCAAAAGGAATTAAATCAATCCCATTAGTTTTATTAATGGGATTGATTTAATTTACTCCCCCACCTTCACCTGCCCATTCATCAACATGGGCAATAACCAATCTCGAAGAGAGGAGAGTTTTTGGTTTTCTTCAATTGTATTAATTATTTGTTTACGAGTTACTTTTGCTATTGAAGCGAACTTCTCAAGTATTAAATCACAAGGAACGCACACTTTTACATTTTTTAGATTTTCCTGATTAATTTTTAATTGAATCGACCCAGACATTATTTGAACTACCGAAATAGTTTTAACTAAATTATATATATATTCGTTATTTTCTTTATTTGAAGCTTGTATTACATGTGCATGATTATTTACCCATGTTTTCCCCCAAATAAATTGAACAATTGGCAATCCATTTTCATCCATAACAGAGCCATCTTCAGCAACTAAAATATATTCATCATCAAAGATATATTCATCAATATATCCCATTATACTAGTTGCTCCATAATAAGGAATATTACCAACTTTTTTTTCTCTTTCACTTTTGGATAATGGAATTCTTTTTGAATCAAATATATTAATTATCTCACCCAAATTCTTCACCTCCCACCCCTCAGGCACTTCCCTTTTTAATTCTTCATTCCAAACCATAGCACCACCGCTGGTTTTGTAGGGTTTGCCTTCTTCATTGGGGAAATCAAATTGCACAAACCAGTAATCATACAAGGTTTTTGCCATGGCTTCTAACTTGGCATTGATACGGTTGTTGAGTTCAATTTTGGAATCAATGCTATCCATAATTGAACCGATTTTATTTTCAACAAATGTCCCAAAAACAGGTATTCTTAATTCCTCTAATACTGGAATTCGGAGATTACTAACGATAGACCCCGTTTTGTCACTTTTTTGTATTTGTATTTGAACAAACTCAGATTGTAAGGCATATAATAAATACTTACCATTTATCTTATTCTTATCAGGTTTAATTAATACCATGCGTTGTCCCAAACAACATTCAAGAGCTTCAGGAATTATACAAACTTCCCCCATGGGAGCTTCACGTGTTATTATCAAATCACCCGCTTGAGGTCTCTTCCTCCTTATACGTTCTTCAAAATTTTCGTCATCAGTGTATGACAAATCATTCAATTGAAGTTTACCATTCTTAATATTAAAATTCCTGATTACTAATTTCCCCTCATTTGTCCATTTTGGTGTAGAGTGATGACAATCAGTAATACTATCACATAAATCAATTAAGGATTTTGTATTCCCATAAAATGAATCTCTTCTAATAGCCTTACTCATTTCTCAACCCTCCCAAGTTTTTCTGAATCATCATTATTGAATATTTTTTCGTGTGATACATTCTTTTATCAATCATTAGCTAGTTGAGTATTTTCAAAAGATTCCATCCAATTCGCTTAGTTTCTCTTGCAACAATGCTTTGTCGGGTAAATACAGGCTATATTCCGAAGCGTGAATGTTGGCATCTTTAGGCAAAGTCAACTCTACCAAGGTGTCTTTTTTATGTTTGCAGAGCAATATGCCAATGCTTGGTTTTCTAAATGATTCGGTATTTCAGTAGCCTCCAATTTCCGCAAGAGGCTTGCGGAAATGTAAGGCGAATAAACCAAATAAAACTTTTTCATTCGTTCAAGATTATCAACCGAGAACCCCTTGCCAAATGTAGCCAAAAGCTTTAGCGACAATGCTTTCAAAACGGCTTTTCCATAAGCGGCTCTTTCTTTGCCTTGTTGTTCCTCTTCCACTATCATTCTACCTATTTCAAAATAGGCATGCACCATGGTGAGGTTTACTGTACTTGCTACTTTTTGGCGAGCAAGCGCTATGATTTGTGCTATTCTGGAATAGAGCATTGTGTCATCCGCTTTATTTTCTAAGGCTTGGCTCATAAAATTTTCTCAAATTTATTCACAGACTTCTATAATTGAACAAGTTATACATTGTAAAAAATTATACTCATTTACCAAGCTACTAAATTTTTCAGATTTAGAAAATCGAGCAAGTAAGGATCCTTAAATACATTCAATAATTCGGGTTGAGAAGTACTTAATTGTTTATTGGCAATTTCTTGTCGTTCAAATGCTTTACGTGAAATTTGGTTTCTTAATTCACGTTTTCCCCATACTTCTTCTATTGCTTTTTGTGCATAAAACAACTTAGCTTCTACGTTTTTCAAAGGAATTAGTACCAAAAAGTGACTCCAACTTAATTGTCGTGCCAGTGGCACGACAATTGACAAATCTGCAAATTGAGTTGCGAATTGAATCATTCTCCTCAAGTTCTTTTCTTCAAAATTACGCCCATACTTTGCCTCCAATTGTGTCGACACTGTCGGCACAATTTGTTTTGCATAATCTGCACGTTTGTTTAGCAATATTTCATCATTAATACGCTTACCAATTTGCCAAAACAAAAGTGTAAGCGTACTATTGGCTTGTGAAGCGATTTGGCGTTTACTTTGCTCAATCAGCAAACTGATATCGCTCAACAAATCCGAATTTTCAGTATGATTAATCAAATTACTCATATTTCAAACGCGCTAAATTTTCCTGAATTTGAAGCTCCAAGGTTTTTGATTCCCCAAAAAGCGTATCCAAATTGGTTTTATAGCCATTCATTTTGGCTGCAAATGCTTCGGGTGTAATGTCGGTATATTCAATTTTAACATCAAAATATTGCCCTGCACTAAAGCTGTAGTTTTTGTCTTTAATTTGCTCATAACCCACTACTACCGTAAAATCCTCAACGGCTTTGTGTTGGTTAAAGGTATCAATAATCAATTGTTCTTCCTCATGCGAAAGTACCGTTTTTTGGTTCTTGCCATCTTTAACAGTTGTTCCTAATTTGGACGCATCCATCAATACAATGTCACCTTGTTTGTTGGCATTGTCAATAAACAAAATACTCACGTTAGTACCTGTAGTGGCAAAAATATTACTTGGCATACTCACTACCCCACGAAGCATTTTTTCTTCTACCAAACGTTCCCTAATTTTACGTTCAATACCACTTTGAGCGGTGATAAAACCTGTAGGAACTACTACTGCCGCCTTTCCTTTAGCCGAAAGAGAATACATGATATGCTGTATAAACAAAGGGTAAATGGCCATGCTTTCCAACTTGGCTTTGGGCACATTGGGTAAGCCCGCAAAAAAACGATCTTTGTTTTCTTTGGTATCTAAGTCAGCCACATAATCACTAAAATCCAACTTAAAAGGAGGGTTAGAAACTATATAATCGAATTTTTTGAGCTGTCCGTTGGCCTCTTTGTGGTAAGGTTCTAGTATGGTATTGCCTTTTACAATATTAGGAATAGAATGCACGAGGTTATTCAAAATCAAATTCAACCGCAATAAGTTGGACGATTTTTGAGATATATCTTGTGAATAAATAGTGCATTTATCTTCGCCAATACGATGAGCAAGATTCATAAGCAAAGTACCCGAACCAGCCGATGGGTCGTTGCAGGTTACATTACTGATGTTTTCACTGTCTGTTACCAAGCAGGCAGCCATAATTTTGGCTACGGCATGGGGCGTAAAGTATTCGGCATATTTGCCACCACTATTGGTATTGTAATCTTTGATTAAATACTCAAATATGGTAGAGAAAAAATCAAATTTTTCTTCAAAAATATGCTCAAAACTAAAGCCAATAAGCTTGTTGATAATGGCTTTGCAAAATTCGTCTCGTTTGTCGGTAACGTATTTACTGATGTTTTCAAACAACACTATTTTTTCGCCACCATCTGTGATAACGGAAAATATGTCGCTATTTTCAGCAGCGATGTCTAACAAAGTGGAATCAAAAATATCAGCAAATTTCTCCTCGTTTTGGCGTTCAAACAAACTTGGGATAAATTGAGAAGGCTTCAAATGGGCAGTGCTTTCACTCATTTGCATCATCAACATTTCGTAGTCGTCTTCACTAAATGCCTTCAATACCTCCACCCAATTGTCGGCTTTTGCAATGGATTCATCAATTTGTTTTACTTCGTAAACAAACTTATCATTCAAGAATTTATATAAAAATACCTGTGTAATAATTTTGAATTCATTCCCATCATTCCCCAAACCATAATTGGCACAAACGCTTTTTAAACCGTCAATGAGTTCTTTGGTTTTTTTCTCAAATTCTTGTGTATTACTCATCGTTTTTATCTTCTATTTGTTTTTGATTTACTATTTCTTTGGCATTTAAAGAAGTGACTACTTTTTGGCCAGTTTTAGATTCTAATTCTTTCAAGGCCACTTTGGCAACATTTCCACCTTGTTGTGCTACATTTTTACTTTGTTCAAACGAAGTAGGATTGGTTGCTTGTGAAATATCTTTGGTAGATGCTTCAGCCAACATATTCAAAATCAACTCAGTATTGGTCATGTTGTCTCTAAGGTTTTCTTTTTTCAAGCCCTTCAATACCTTGTATGCTTTCGTTGTATTGCCCGACCAAGCTTTGGTAATGATGTCCGTAAGTGTTGCAAATTGTACCCCTTCTTTCATGCCTCGACTTTTCCATTCGTCTGTCAATTCTTTACGAATCTCAATGCTTTTTAAGCGTTGGTTAATCCAGTTCTCCGAATAACCCAATTGAGTATATTGTGCTAATGCCCTGTCAATCGTCAATTCAGGGTCTTGCATTTCATCCAATCTTTCGGCGGCGATTTGAGCAAGCCAAAGTTTGAAAGGTTCAGCCTTTGGCGAAGGAATAGACTGAATTAACCTGAATAATTGCTCAGTATCGGCGACATCGGTCATACGCATTTTCCCATCTAGAGCAAGCATTTTCAAACCGTGACAATTCGTCACGGTTTCATTTCCTTCTACTTTTAATCTTTGTTTAAGCTTTCTCCAATAGGCAGTTGCATCAACACTATTTGTTAAAACACTTACCACATCCACAATAGAAATGCACCATTTCTCTTGGTCGGCATCCCAAACAGTTCGGACCTTTTTATCTTCAAAAATTTGAATCGCGTTTTGCTTTTTCATTATGTAAAAATTAGGCTACTCTTCCGTAAAATTCGTTCATATATTCTTTCACTATCATTCCATTTACTCGCTTAGTTGCAGCAAGGTCTAATGGAATGTTTTGTTTATTTTTAAATTGGTCAATCACCAATCGAAGCATCATTTTTTCTACAAAACTTTCATTTTCTAACAATTTAGAGTTTTGTAAAATATGGTTGTCCACTTCTTTTTTCAATCCTTGTAATGCCTCAAAAAGCTTGCTTTCTTTATCGGTTAATGGGTCTTTTTCCATTAAACGTTTATGTATGCGGGCATATTTTGCATCGTTATCATACTTGGCTTTTAGCAATTGGTTTTTGCGTTCCAATTCCTTGGCTTGGGCATGAATCGTTTCTAATGCCTTGATGTTGGCTTCCATTTCTTCTTTGGTGACTTCATTCAAGTTTTTCTTTTTGAATAAACGTTCCAATTCTTCTCTGAGTGAAATAAACTCAGGTGCTTTTTGGTCAAAATTACCACTTAGCATTTCCCTGGTTTTTTGAAGAATATCTTTCAATTGGTCAGCCAGCACCATTTCTTCTTCTTTCACTTTCACAAAAGCAAAAATCACCTCTTCTAAAGCCAGATTAAGCAAATTGGTACTATCTAAATCAGAAGCTAATGAATCTTTGGTATTGATTAATGCAAGTCTATCATTTGCAGTGCGTGAAAGTACCGTTAGCGTATTGAAATCTAATTTATCAAGTAAATCATAATTGCCTGACAAACGAATTAAATTATATAAGCTTTTGGCATCATTTAAGGCTTTCACTATTTTAAGCATTTCAACTCGGTCATTAATTTGAGTGATTTGCTGTGAAAACAATTCTTTGTTTATGGTATCAAAATGAAACAGCGCTTCTTTGATGTCACTAATATCAGCTTCAATTTCTTCTTTGGTTTTGAATAATTTGGAATAATGTTCCATTTCATCACCCAATTCAGATTGTAATTCTTTGAAATAATCAGCGTTGGTTTTGTCAAACTCTCTTTGAATATCTGCAAAATCAACGACATAGCCATACTTGTAATTTTTATAAGTTCTATTTACCCTTGTTAAAGTCTGTAATAAATTATGTGCTTTAATTACACGACCAACATATAGTTTTTTTAATCTTGGAGCATCAAAACCAGTTAATAGCATATTGTAAACAAATAAAATATCTATTTCACCATTTTTAAATTGTTCCACTTCTTTTGTTCTAAATCTTTTATCTCCAATATCATGTAAAATAACGGAAGCAGAAGTTAGTTTGTAACTATCTCTTTTTTTACTTCCATAAGCTGCTGGCGCATCAGCTGCTAAAAAATAAAGAGATGGTTCATTTATCTCAATAGTTTTTGTAGTATATTTTGCTTCAAAAATTTCAAACATCATTTTTGCTTGTTCAGAGGAATCACAAACCACCATTGCCCCAATAGTATTGTCATTCATTGATATTCTAGCCTTTTCAAAATCAGCCACAATATAATCAAGCATAGGTTCTACAAACTTATGATGAGCATACACCGCTTTTTTGTCCCCATTTCCTTTTAGGATTTCTATCTCCTCCAAGGCTTGTTTCATGGTTAACTTGTAACTGGTTTCAATTTCTTCACGAATCAAACGTAAAGTATAACCGTCTGCAATAGAGGAATTGTAATAGTATTTGTGAATATAATCACCAAAAATCAATTTTGAATTATAATCATCACCTAGCAAAGGGGTGCCTGTCAAGCCAATTTTAATTGCATGGGTGTCAGATTCATTTAAGTTGGCTAAAAAACTCCCTTTGGGATTGTAACTTCTATGTACCTCATCTAAAAAATAAATACGTTGTATATTCAAATTATAATCGGTGTTTCTTACCACATCTTTGTCATCCTTGAATTTTTGAATATTAACAACCGTAATTTCTATTTTACCCGAATTGTTATGAATGACACTACTCGACTTTATGTCTTTTGCAAATTCATCTCTTGAATTTATTTCGTGAACACTTAGTCCTCTGCTTTTAAATTCTTTTGAAGATTGGGTTAATAAATCTAGTCGGTCAACAATAAAATAGAACTTAGGTACTATGCCTTTCTTTTGGTAGTAATCAGTAAGGTACTTAACATTATAAAATGTTAAAGCAGTTTTACCACTTCCTTGGGTATGCCAAATGATCCCTTTTCTAATGCCTTCATTTAATTTTTGCTCAATTGCTTTGGTAGCAAACAATTGAGGATAACGCATAATATGTTTTTGTAAGCCTTTTTCTGTTTTAACATAACAAATTGAATATAATAACATAAATGCTAATCTATCAGGATGTAGCAAAGAGGTAGAAATCAAATTTGTGGGCGTTAAAGGACTTTTATTCGTTAAAAATTCAACTGAATCTTTGATCCCAACAAGGTTATTATCTCTTAAAACGGCTATTAAGTTTTCTTCATTTTCGGGAAGTAATAATTGCTCTAAGTCAAATTTGTGTTCTTCTCTGAAATAGTTAAAGGAAGGTTTACCATAACTAGCTGTAGCATAAAATGCCCCTTGAAGAGGCTGTGGGTCACTATTGTCATAAGGCATGTTATTTGAAAAAATCATCATTTGTGTCATGTTCACAAACTTTCTAAATTTCTTATTTTGAAATCTACTTTCAATACGCCTATGTTCCTCTATAATTCCATCGTGATTATTGGGTTTTTTAACCTCAATAAACACCAAGGGCATACCATTGATGAGTAAAGTAATGTCTGGCCTAAATTCATCATCCCCATTTTTATAGGTAAGTTCGGTTACAACATGGAATGAGTTATTACTAAAATCTTTAAAATCAATCAACTTTATGCCACTGTTTGAAGTAAGCATATTGTAAAAAGCTTGACCAATATCCTCATTTTCGAGTGTAAGAGAAACTTTATCGAATTCTCTTTTAACCTCTAATTCCGTTAAGTCAGGATTGATTCTTGAAATACTTTCTTTAAAAATGTCCGTAAAAATATTGGTTTGCTCATCGTATTTCGCATTTTTCAATGACAAATACTGATAACCTAAGCGGCATAAATGCAGAATAGCGGGTAGCTTTACTCTTGAATTTTCGTTAAAAGGCATTTTGCTAATGAAGTTTAAAATTTTATAAGTAAGCAATTTAATGAAATATATGGTTTAACATTTATGCAGAGCCATTTTCTTATTGATTAAAATGAAGCCTGTTATGAATGCTGGGATTTTTTTGTTAAAAAAAGGTAGGTTGTAGAATGGCGTTAAGTTGTAATAGCAAAAAAGTAGGCTAAAAGGTATGACAATAAAAAAGACGACAATGAAATTGTCGTCTAAATTACTGATTTCCAGAGCCTCTTGTCGGAATCGAACCAACGACCTACTGATTACAAGTTGTATTTTAAATACTGATAATTAGCTAATTAATCATTTTTGGCTGTCAAAAAGGCTGACGAAAAATATTTTCATTTTTCAAATTAATTTTCCATTTGAAAAAGTTAATATAGCATATTGTACTTTTTAAATAAATAGACGATACAAATATTAAACTAATACCGCAAGTTGGTTAAAAACTGGAGTATATAAATCAATACTAGTTTCAGGTGTTTCAATACTTATAATTAAACTATATCTTACATTTGAATTAAATTTATTTTGGCGTTTCAAATTTTTATACCAACCATTTTTGGGATAAACTGCTATTAAATTCCGTTCTGACATTTCGATTCCTGACATCGTAATGAAATCTTTTCTTATTGATCCCTTAGTGCTTGTTCGCCCCAATATCCAAGACTCCCCTGTTCTTTTTGGACTTTCTTCGGCTTCTAATTTTGAAGCTGCGGATACTCGATTTTTAAAAATATCAAGGGTTTCATTTGATTTAATAACCATAAAGTCTAGTTGATGAGAATGATATTGATGATGGCTAACAAATCTTCTGTTTCCAGGATTAGGCTCTATATAATATGACAATGTTACTTTCAATGTGACATCGCTCTCACTTATTTCAATTAAAGCTTCCTTAGGCCATGGTAATTCAAATAAATGAAATTCATTATATTTCCCATCAGAACCTACCTTTTTATATGGCTGAATACTTCTCTCTGCAATCAAAGTTAAGCTATTGTTTGCACTATAGAGAGCTTTTGCAAGATTAGGCACTCCATATCCAACAGTTCTCAATAATTTATTTTTTTCTTGTTCATTAAATAAATCAATATTTCTATTGTCACGCATTTGTGATGTCCAATCAGCCGAATGAATCATAAGTGCCCTAATAGTTTCAGGCCAAAAAGCAGGATATTTTGTCCGTATTTCCGCAGCCATTTTAGATGCTAATCCTGCTGCAGCACTTGTATCTCCAAAATGGCTAAAAATATTATTGTTAAAATCTTTATGTAATGACAATAAATCTAAACTTTCGTGACCGGATGTATATATTCCGTCAGTAGCCAAATTTCCACCCTCAAAAACTACATCTGGTTTGTTTGGCCAGCTCTTATCAAACCTCCTTGATGTAGAATTACTCGGAGCCATATTACCATTTGATGCTAGTGGTGATAAGCCAGTAAATATATCTATTTTGTCCTTTCTTGTATATGTACCAATAGTTATAGCATTGTATGCTTGTGCTGGATCGTGAATAGTCTCATCATAATTTAAGGAAGGGTAATCTATATGATTATTTACACTTACATTTCCACTAGAAACAATAAATAATTGGGAACCAAACTCATCACCTAAACATATTTTATCTAGAGTTGCAGACCATGCAGATGGTCTACCTTTAAATCTAAAATTTTTATCTGTAACGGTTAAACAATAAACTCTTAAATTGGATGGTCTATCTATAATTGGTGTATTCACTCCACTTTGAGTTATAGCACCATATAATTCTGGATTATTGGGATCATTATGATGATATACTTTGTAGGATTCTAAACCATGATAAATTTGAATTCTTTCAGTACTACTAAGAACATCTGTTAAATCTCCATATAAAGCCAATCCTCCAACTCCAGTTCCATGTCCAGCATGAGGTTGTGAATCTTCTAAACCCCATGAGTCTTTAAAAGTGTATAAGTGATTATCGGATAAAAAAGGATTTATTAACGGATGCTGATTATTTACACCACTATCTAGTAAACAAACTAGAACGCTATTTTCATCAAATAGCGAATCCGTTCTTTCAATCAAATCTTGCAAATATTCTCTTTTAGTTTCAAAAGAAACATCACCATGAAGTATAAAATCAGCAATTTCTTGTGGTTTTCTAAGCTCTGCTAAATTATCAAGCTTTAATAACGATTTTGATAATTGTGATGGAGTTCCTTTTACTAATTTGACGATATATTCAGTTAACTCTATCTCTGACATACCAATAAAACAACCCTCAATAGTTAAATTATGTAAAGCATCCTTTAATTGATTACTAGCATTCTTTTTCCTAAACCAAACTTCCCACCAGATGTTTTCGTCAACAATGGGGAATGGTATTTCAGGTTCATCTACCCAAAATGACTTGAGAGTTGCAAGTTCAATTGTATTAATATTATTTAATAATTTTTGATTTCGAGGTTTATTGTTTTTATCTCTTTCAGGATTAAGATAATCATTGATTTTAAAGATAAATTTTGAAATACTATCTTCATCAACCATTACTAAAACAGAATATTGTTTAGTTAATTCATCTTCGCTAACAATTTCTTTTACATTTAATAAACAAAAACCGCTTTTATCAAATTTGTCAAAATCTAAACTGAAATCTTTTTCAGACAAGAACTCAACATAGACAACATCTTTTTCTATTAAACTATTATTATCTAGCTCTATATTTTCAATTTCAAAATATTGTTTGATTGTATTTGCTTTTTCAAGCAAGTATTCACCATGAAAAGTTCTATTTCTTTCGATTTCATTATAAACTATTCCATTGGTTGGTTTGGGATATTTGTAATCTAAAGCTGTAGTATAACCATCAAATTTGATGTGGGAAAGATTAGTCATTTATGACGTTACGTTTTTTTAAGCAATTTTTAAAAATTGTATAATCTAATTTATCTGAATCAGACAAAATCATTTCTTTAATCGTTTCTTCGCAAGCTTTGGCTATTTCAGAATAGTTTAATCCTAAGGCCATATTAGAAATTTCTTTATAGTTAATTTTTGATGAAAATGAAAAAGCTTTGGTTGCCTTTTTAATAATTTCAACAATACGATTTTCATCAGGTAATGGATATTTTAAGATTTCATCGAATCTTCTAAAAAGTGCTGTATCTAATGATTCGGGTAAGTTTGTTGCTGCAATTATTACACTATTACTTTTATCCTTTTCAATATTTATCAAAAATGAATTCAACACCCTTTTTACTTCTCCAATATCCTGACTATGATTACGATGAGACCCAATTGAATCAAACTCATCAAAAAGATAAACAGCTCTATGGTCAATCATTGCATCAAAAATTAATCTCAGTTTAGCAATAGACTCACCAAGATATTTTGACATTAAACCATCTAAACGAATAATATACACGTCCAAACCCAATTCACCAGCTATTGCCTGAGCTGTCATTGTTTTGCCCGTACCAGGTGCACCTGTTAATAATAATTTTCTTTTAGGTTCTAAATTATGGGCTTTTAAAATTTGCCATTTTTGTTGTTCACGAATTACCTTTTTTAATGAAATTTCAATTGCTTCATCTAGCACCATATCATTAAGTTTGATATGCGGTTGAAAAACGTCAATCAGCTCTTGTAACTCTCTTTTAGGTAAATTAAGGGGGACTATTTTATTTTGAAGTACATCTAGCGATTTCTCTTTTTTCGCTTTCTCGATTAGTTTTTTTAATTCTTGAGCAAAAGTGGTATGACCTTGTCTCGCCTCAGTTGCCGCAATTTGTAAAGCAGTAGAGAAAAAACGACTCTCATCGCTTTCCCCAAATGATCTAATCAATGCTTTTATTTGTTCTGCGGCAGCCATTTATATAAAGTTAACAAACAAAAATAGTTAATATTATAGCATATTACACTATCTCAAATATTTATTTTAATTAATTAGTTCAAAAAACAATATAGTGTTTCATTTAACAATAATTATCTATGTAAAATTAGATTTAATTTAAATATTCAATTAGCCCAATTTCTATATCGCAAACTCTCTCATCGAAACCAATGACAATACTAAAAACAACTGTTTTATTTCACTTTTTTTAATTTCAAAAGTATTATAATTATCATTATGGCTTCTTAGTTTTATCGTGTCTGGTGTACTGCCGACATCGACATATTTAATCAAAGCTAACTCATCTGTGACGATCGCAAATATTTCACCGTAAGGAATTATACTTCCACTTATCTTACGAATAGCAATGAAGTCTCCACTTTTAATATGGTCTGCCATTGAATCACCTTTTACCCTTACGATTGCGTCAGCCCCTCTTACTTCAGGTAAATTAATATAGCCACAAATATCAGCTTTATTATTTGAAATAAAGTTTTGGTCAAACCCGGCTGCGAAGTTTAAGTTATACATAGGCACACCCTGTGTATGCTCCCTTGCGATGTAAGTCTCTTTTGGGCTTCCATTTTCGAAGAATGATTTATTTATCATTTCCCCTTCTCCTGTCAAAAACCAATCTTTATTCAATTCAGGAAAAGTTGAGAATAAAAGCATCAACTTATCATTTGACAAATTACCGTTAGAAGCTACAATTTTACCTATCATACCATTGGAATAACCCAAAATAGTATTTAGCTTATTCATTGTAATTCCCTTGTAATCAACAAACAGCTTAATTCTTTCACCTTGACCTAAAACAATACTCGACATAATGAGAATATTTTTCTGTTAAATATTTTTATTTGAGAATATTATTCTCAATATTTGTGCCACAATAGAATTAAATTCAACTTTAATTCACAATTAAAATAAAAAGCAAGTTACATAAAGTATCAGTTTTAATCTGCAAAAGCATTAGATAAAATATATAGATGATAATTAACAACGAATTAAATTTAACAAAAGCTTTAACACTTAATGACTTAGCCCGACTCTCAAGCCGTATCAATGAACTTGAAGCACTTTTCTGGAGACTTACGAATGTCAATAAGCAATTACTTGAGCAAAGTCTTCAAGTCGCTGGGAATCCTAAGCTAGTGAAAGAATCATATAAAATTGCTGAAGTAGTTAAACTTACAGGTTTATCTCGCACAACCATTAGAAGTAAAGTGGTGAATGGTGAAATATTGAAACTTGAAGCTTCTAGCGTTGGGATGACTTTAATTCCTCGCTCAGAAGTTGAACGCTTGATGAATTTCAAAGACATGAAAGCTGAAAAGGCAGACAATGACCAAAAGATATTTGACGCAATAGCTTCACAACAAATAGTTGGCATTTCAATGTCAAGAACCAAGGCCAAGAAAAAGACTATGTCTTATTAGAATAACTTAATCAGTTTATAAGTCATTATCATTTCTAATCCCTCCCCACCCAATCACCTTTTCATCGACCATTGCTCATAATTAGCATTATTGGGTTTTGAATGATTTAGTATTTATGTCGGTGATAAGGGTGATTTTATTTAGCCATAAATCTGTTACGATATGTCACTTATAGGTAAATACCCAGAATACTACACTAACTACAAAGGTGAATTAGTAAAACGACTTCCGGATTCAGAACTCCCCAAGCTTGGCCCCGGAATGGATGATCCATACAGTCCTCGAAATATGAACATGAGAGAAAAATACAATGAAAATCGCAGGATTTTACGATTAGAAAAAGCTAGAAAAGAACGAGAAGAAAACAGTATAAGGAATCTGGATCATGATTTTGATTCCGACTGTTTGCTATAATTAAAATTGTGCTGCTTTAGTATTATAGTTTCAATATTTATTACTTCTATTACCCCTATTCCAATGTCAGATTCAAACATTATCATTAGCAAAAACAAGCAAAGCCTTGAGTACATACCAAGCCCTTGTTTAAAATCCCATAAGCTCAAAATAATGAGAAAAATAATGGGTAGAAGTGCTGAACTAATGTACACTGATTTGATAAAATTTATTGGTTCACAAAAGCATTCAGGCTACTGGATACAGTGGAATAAAGATGCTCAAAATTGCTTTATGCTCGAGTACGATTACAGTAAAGAAGAACTCAATGAATACTTAGCTTATTACTTTGAAGAAGAACTTTTTTCAAAAGGTGTTTTTGACACATTTAATGTCATCACTGGGGAGGAAATTCAACATTATTGGTTAATGTGTGCTAAAAAAAGAATGCGATTTATTGAAGGAATTATTGAACCATACATGGTAGTTTCATTTGAAAATGAAGTGGAAGAAAATCAAAAACGGTTTTCAAGATTCAATAAATTAGTTGAAATTAAATCTGAATTTGATGAGAATTTTCAAAGTGAAGCATTAAGTCACTCTACGAGTACACCGCAGGAGTACCTCCATGAGTCACTTACATCGGCACACATACAGCATAAGCATAAAGCAGTAAGCAAGAGCGTAGCGATAAGCAATAGCAATAAGCAAAATATTATTCATCCTACGGATGTAGATAAGACTTGTAAAGAATTTTCCTCTACTGATTCAATTTTAAATTCTTTTAATTCTGAAACATTGATGAATGAGTTTGAATCAGAAAAGAATATTTCAAATGATTCAAACAAAAACATAAGCCCGGCAAAATCGAAAAATGCCGATTCGGGGAAAAATGGAAAGTTGAAACCTAAAAAAGCCCCTCATCCTGCCCGTGAAGGCATCATTGCTGTTTGGGAGAAGGGTAACAACATGATTTATGTGCAAGACAAAGACAACAACATGGCCATTCCATCGCTTATTCGAAAACTGGAAGCATTAATTCAAAAAGAGGCCAATGGCGATAATCATGATGATTTCAATACTGTTTCAGAGGATGATATTTCCCAAAAATATGAATGGCTATGGGCTAACAAGTTTTTACTCAGTGATTTCTTGCAAAAGCAGTATCGAACCTTCTTTGGCATTGAAAAATATTTTCATGACATCGTTGGAGATATTCGGGATAGTGGCAAAAAGGCAATTCAAAAGCAAACTGAAGCTCAATCAGTACGCCAACCAGCATACATGAGACTGGTTTCTGAAATGCCATAGAGACACACTGAACACTCCGTGTCATTTGATATTTTGCATATCATGAAACTTTCTCTGTTTAAAAATTATCATTATCCCCATTTCAAATGAAAAATGCGATACAAGCTTCTACTGTACCTGTACCACCGCAAGATCTAGACATTGAAGCAGTAGCATTGGGTGCAATGCTCATTGATGGATTTTGCCTGATTGAAGTCATTGGTTTAATTCATAGCAAAGAATTGTTTTACAAAATTGAACACCAGGATATTTTTGAAGCCATTGCAAGGTTATTTAATTCCGGACGAAATGTTGACTTGTTAACAGTTTCGAATGAGTTAAGACAATTGGGTAAAAAAGTGGAGTTAAGCTATGTTAACGAGATTACATTTAGGGTTAACTCTTCTGCAAATGTTGTTCAGCACATTTACATTTTGAAAGAATTGTGGGTTCGGCGTGTATTGATTCCACAAGGTCAATTCCTTACAAATTGTAGCTATGATCTTAGTAAAGACATATTTGATTCATTAGGAAAGATTCAAAATGTATTGATTAGAACCAATGATTTTCTATCCATCAAAAAAGGAAGCACCATTCAAGAAATCACTAAAGAGATTTTAAGTACAGATTTTAATCAAAACACGACTTGTGTTCCAACTGGCTTTAGTGGTTGCGACAAAGTGCTTGGAGGTGGGTTTGGAAACGGTGAATTAATCATTGTCGCTGCTCGTCCAGGAATGGGCAAAACTACTTTAGTACTTAAAATTCTTAGAAATGCGAGCGCTATGTTTGCCAAAAAGGTTGCTTTATTTTCTCTTGAAATGAGTAAAGTGAAGCTTGGTTTAAAACTACTTTCAATGGAAACAGGGGTTAGTGTTAACCGATTGAAGCGTAAAATTTTTTATGATGGTGAACTCGATAAGGTGCAAATAGCAACAAATACAATTGCTAATATGAGTTTTTATATTGATGATGACCCTATGCTTACCATTTCAACACTTAGAGCAAAAGCGATTAACCTTAAAGCCAAACAGGGATTAGACTTGCTTGCTGTTGATTACTTACAGCTCATGGAAGGTGAAGGTGGAAATCAAAACAGGGAAAATGCCATCAGTGCAATAAGCCGTGGATTGAAGTTATTAAGCAAAGAACTTGAGATTCCCATCATTGCTTTGTCTCAATTATCAAGGGCGGTAGAAACAAGAACTAACAAAAGACCTGTACTTGCTGACCTTCGTGAATCCGGGGCCATTGAACAGGATGCCGATGTGGTTATATTCATTTATCGAGATGAATACTATGATATTCATTTGGATGAATTTGGAAACAGTACTGCTGGGAAAGCTGAAATTATCTTTAGTAAAAACAGGGAAGGCTCATTAGGGCGTGAGTTTGTTACTTGTGATTTGGAGGTGAATGACTTTGCCGATATTGGAAGCAAAGAAATAATTCTTTCAAAAATCTTGGATGAAAACATTAAACCAATTTTTTAAATACAAATAATTGTAATTTGAATACAAATATTTGTATTCGACTTACAAATATTTGGGCTTAGTATTACAAATAATTGTAGTTCCACTACAATTATTTGTATCGTTTTTACAATTATTTGTATTTAAAATTAGTTGTTAACTATCGCATTAAATCCATTTACAAATATTTGTATTTTAAGTTTTTAAATATCTGTTATTCAGTATTTTAATTGAAAATATTTTTACGTTTTTTTGCATTTTTATACAAATATTTGTAGGTCGTGGCTACAAATATTTGTATTTTTAAAGTAAGAAAAGCACTAAAAAACACCCTTAATCTTGACCTAGCTTTAGGTTAGTTTTCCATCACTCTTATGAACCAAATCGGGAATTTTATCACCTCTGTAAAAGCGGTGATGATAGCTATGCTATTCATCATTGTTGCCTTAGTATTCGATTCGCATACACTATTTGTCCGCACGCTCCCTTCTGATATGGGAGAAGTCACCAAGGAAATTACCGCTTGGGGAATGGCAATTGCTTTTGAGTTAACGGTGTTACTTGCCACCGCCAATAGCAATTATGTACATAAATCTATCCAGTACTTTTTAGCCTTTTGTACTCTCATGACAACACTATTTTTCTTTGATGTATTTGGTGAGGCTGATACGGCAAAGGTTTTCAGAATTGTGTTTGTAAGTATCATGATTGCATGTATCAATTTCATCTACGCTGAATTATTTGTAAAGAAATGGCAAGAATATCTTGACAGGATTTCTGCTGGCGATGAATTAGCAAAATCTTTTACTGAACTAAAAAGTCAATTATTAGAAGCTGAAAATAATTGCATAACACTTCAAGAAAGCAAAATTATAGTTGAGCGAAATTTAATCAAACATCAGCAATTGGTGAGTGAACTTGAATCTCAAGTTTTGATTAACGATCAAAAAATCAAGGTTAACGAGCAGGTTAACCAAACCCTTCAATCTGAACTCAATATTCTCAAATCTAAACTTTCAAGAAAACGTGAAAAATCAACTGCAATTAACAATGGGTAAGTTTGCCTTAATTCTCCTGTTCTGTGGCTTCTTAATTCTTCGTCAGTATGTTTAAAAGGGTTGTTTTAACGTTTGCAGGGTTCCCCCGACAATTGGGCATACAATGGAAAGATTAGAGAAATTACCAAAACACATAGGTACAAAATGTGTGGCAATACGGTTACGGTAAAGTTGGTTCAAGTGGTTGGGAGGAAGTTGGCGAAATGAAAAAATATATTAAATTTGTTTTAATTGTATAACAATAAATATTTTAAAAAATTAAGTTGTGGATTTTAAAAAAATTAATACTGAAATTAAAAATGAAAATTTAACTCTTAAACCTATTACCATAAATGATAAAGATTTCATAGTGAGCTTATTTCAAGATAAAGATATTGTTAAATATTATATTGTTCCCAAAGAAGCTCAACAAGATTTTAGAAGATTATTAGAATATTGGTTTAATGATATTCAAAATGGTGCAGGGTCTTGTTTTATAATATTTTTAAAAGGTTCTGGATTATTTTCAAATAGCAAACCATGTGGTTTTATTTCATTTGAATTTAGAAATACACTACAAAATGCAATGATTAGCTATTCAATTCATCCAAAATTTAGAAATAAAGGAATTGCAACCAAAGCAACAAAAATGCTATTGGGAAAATTAGAAGAAAATGGAATATTATCTGTAGAAGCAGATATTGATAAAGACAATTTGATTTCTGAAAATATTGTTAAAAAACTTGGCTTTACAACTGACAAACGTCAAGCTTTAGTTGATCCTGAAATGTTTAGAGATGGAGAAGTTCGAATGAGAGGATTGTGGAAAAAAAATCTTAAGGTAATTAAATCAAATATTATAAATGAAAAAATACCAATTAATGCAAATATTCAGCAATTAATACTATTAATAAATAAAATAGTTGAAGAAATCAATTCTAATGGAAAACATACTGAATTAATGTTAAAATATTATTATTTTTTAGGAAGAATTAAATTTTTAGAAGGTAATTATGAAGAATCAAGATCAGCTTTTGGACAATGTAATTATTTAACTTCTAAGGATGGTGTTTATGATTCACATCTATATTTTTATTGGTTAGGTGAAATAAATAAAATAGAAGGAAAATTGGAATTAGCAAAGTCTTGTTATTTACAAGCTATTAAAAACTTTTGTAATGAATCAGAAGATATTACGAAAAAGGATATTGAAAATGCACTTGACAATTTAATTTCATAATATTTTCTTGCAATTTTTAAAATGAAAAAATACACAGCAAATTATACATATACAAACCCAAATTTTGTAATTCAAAATTTAATAGAAAACTCCATCAATCTGGAATTAGTGCCAATTCTATATGTAATAAAGAATCTTTTGCAACGTGGCTTTCCAACGACACTTTCAAAAAACTTACAATCGACTTTAGGCGAAATTCACAAACTAGACAATTTTAATGACCGATTTTTATTTGCAACAAATCAAACCCCGATTTGGAACAATACAATTAAAGGCGACAAAAATAGAAATTATTATCCAGCAAAAGATTTTTTTGAAACAATAATTCCAAACGAATTTGGAGAATATTCTTTTGTTCAGTCCTTAATCATTCCAGAAATTCAGATTAACGACATAATTGGAGAAGACAACAAAAATTTCATCAATCAACAGGTAGATTTTTATTTACCACAGGCAAAACTTGTAATTGAAATTGATGGACAACAACACAAGACAGATGAAGTAACAAGGGTTTCAGATGCAACAAGAGACAATTATCTTTCACAACAAGGTATAACCACAATTAGAATTAACACGATAGAATTACAAAATGGTAATTATAAAGAACAAGTAAAACAGATTTTAGAACACCTTTCAAGGTTTGACAAACTTCTTACTTTCTATAAAAATGCTTGTAAAAAAATAGAAGAAAACAAAATGAGTGAAACAGAAATAAAAACAAAATTATTACCTACGGCAATAATTCGTTTTCAGGTTCTACTCATTGAGTTACTTACTCACAACTATTTAACTCTTACTGAAGATTGGAATTTCAATATCCTTTCAAACGAAGATTTAGGCGACTTTCCTGAATTGGCAATTAATGATTTACTTATTTGGTTAGATAATTTGTATCAACTAAAAAACAAGAAAAGCCTTAAAAAGCCTAATTTCAGTATCAAAATAACAAACAAGGAAAGTGATTTTACACCAACAACCAAAGCTGTAAATATCGACTTTTCATTATTCAGGAGATATACCGATGAGAACAAACTAAATCCTGATGTAATTTATTTACGGACTGATTATTTTGATATTGTCAAAGACAAAAACTATTTCAGAGTTAGCACAACCGAACCGATAAATTACAATGTAACCGATGAAGACAAAGGTGTTTTAGAATTCTTTTTGGAGAACATCTTTGACAAACCTGCATTCAGAGAAGGGCAATTTCCTATTATTTCAAATGCTCTAAATAGAAAAGATACAATTGGATTATTGCCAACTGGTGGCGGAAAATCTTTGTGTTATCAACTTCCTTGTTTATTGCAACCAAGCATAAATTTTGTGGTTTGCCCAATCAAATCATTAATGTATGACCAAAATGAAAACTTGGTAAATATGCTTGTTACAAATGTTAGTTTTGTTACAAGCGATTTAGACGCTAACGAAAGAAGACAAATTGAAACAGACTTTGAGCAGGGCAGATATTTATTTGTTTGGATTTCACCCGAGAAATTTCAAATCACTTCATTCCGAGAAAAAATCACTTCAATTTTAGCTAATTTCTCAATTTCCTACGCAGTTGTTGATGAAGTGCATTGTTTGTCAGAGTGGGGACACGACTTTAGGACTTCTTATTTGAATTTAGCAAAAACCATTGATAAATTAAGCCCAAAAGACGAAAACGGAGAAGGTAAAATAAAATTTATCGGACTTACTGCAACTGCTTCCGTTAATGTTTTAAAAGATATAAAAATTGAATTTTCAAGAAGAAAGCAAAGACTTGAAGATGAAAATATTAAATCGCTATTAGATTACAGTCGTAAGGAATTAAAATTTGAAGTTATCAACGACAAAGGAAATAAAAGCCAAACCATGAAGTCGCTTTTATCTGACTTGCACGATACCGAAAGTTTTATTGAAACAACTGAAAAAGCAGGTTTAGTATTTACGCCAAATGTAAATGGTGCTTATGGTTGTTTTCAAGTTTCTAATACTTTAAATACATTGTATCAAAACAAAGTAAGTTGGTTTTCGGGAGACATTCCAAAAAGAGATGTTTACGATGAGCAAACAGGACGGAAAACAGGAACAGAACCTGTAATGCAAAGAGATGAGTTTAATAAATTCAAATTGCAAGTTCAAAAAGATTTCAAAAAGGATAAGTACCAAATTTTAGTTGCTACAAAAGCATTTGGAATGGGTATTGACAAACAGAATATTTTTTACACTTTTCATTATGGCTTACCAAGTTCAGTAGAAGCATTATATCAAGAAGCAGGAAGAGCAGGAAGATGGGACAAAAATAAAACAGAAAATAAAGGAAAAACAGGAAAATGTTATGTATTGTATTCTCCTGAAAATCACGACAGTGAAAGAGTAGAGCGATTATTTCAAAAGGACACAACTTTTGCCGAAATGAAAGAAATTAGCAATGAAGTTGGTTTTGGTGGTAGAGATATTTTTAAGCAAGTTTTTCTTTTCACTCAAGGACAAAACGACATTGATGAAGATTTTAAAATTATTTTGGGTGTGGTTAATGTTTATTTCAAAGCGGAAACCAAAGTCAGAATATTTTGGAATGATGCTTATTCAAAATTGAAAATTAATAATGATACTTTACAAAAGGCAATCTATCGTTTAAGTTTGTTAGGTATAGTTTCCGACTGGACAACAAATTTTATTGACCATTTTGAAGTTCAATTCAAAACGCAAAATGAAACGACAATTACAAAAAGTGTTTCAAATTACATCACAAAATACGAACCTAACACGGACGTAGAGACAGAAATATCCAAAGTTCAAAAAGCAACCACATTAGAAAAATCCGTTTGGTATCTCTTGAATTGGACTTTTGAAAATATAGCGTATAATCGCAAACAATCATTAAAAACACTTTCAGACTGGTGCACTCAATTTGAAGATAGCGAAAGTTTTAAAAGTCGTATTGATAGTTATTTCATATTTACCGAAACAACTTTTCTTCTTCAACACATTGCGGAAAACCCGAAAGAGTTTGAAAAATGGTTTGACGTCTTAACAACAAACAATCAATTTCCAAACGAAGTTGAGTTTAAAAAATTGAGAGATAGTATTAGCCGTTTTTTAGAAAGTTATCGTAACAATTTAGGCTTAAATTTTTTGAGTGGTTTTGTTCGTTTAGCCCTCAATGAATATCAAGATAGTGATGGAAAAGAGCGTTTTGAAAGTGCTTTGGAAACAATCAAACAAACCTTTTCAAAAATCGAACAAGACGATTTCTTAAACAGACTTATGATTTTAGGGGGAAACCTAAAGGAAGAACATAAAATGGAATTGTGCCAATCAATCACAAAATTCTTTCCTGAAAAATTAGAGCAATTTGCAAAATATTACGATTTAGCATATTTACTAAATGATGTTTACGCTCAAAAATTAACTGAACTAAAAAAACTCAATACTTTATTATATGAGCAACTTACAGAAATTTAATACAACATTGGAAGACTTCGATAAAGAAGTAGGAAAACTTAAAGCCGTTTCAGATGCTTATCAGAAATTGCAAGGACTTACGGTTTCCTATGATAAAATCAGCCAACAGTTTGACCAAAATAGTAACGCACTCGAAAGCATTAACAAGGACATTGAGAAATCAATTAGCGCAATATATAGCCTTGTCGATAAAAAGACAGACCAAATAAGTAAGGAGAACAAGGATTTTTATAAAGACCTTGCTAGTACAATTAAAATTCAACTTGACGACAACAAATCTCAAATCAAACAATTAATCGAAAATGAAAGAAATCAAATCAAACAGATTTTTGAAATTGAGTTTGCAAAAAACACAAAAGAATTGCAACAAGTAATAGAAACCGGAAGCAACAAACAGACGCAGTTACTTTTAGACAACCAAAAAGTTATAAAAATTTCGCTTTGGGCTTTGTCTGGAATTATTATTTTATTGAATATTTTAAGTATAATTATATATTAAGTCAATTTATGGAACACAAAGAATTTTACCCTGATTTCATAAAACATCATGACGACATTGTTGGACTAGATACAGTTTCAATTTATATTGATGAGCATTGTTTGTCTGGATATTTTAAAAATTCTCCATTAGAAAAAAGAATGATTAAACAGTATGGGTTAAAAGACAATGAAAAGCCTTATAGAGGAGCTTGGATGACTTCTGAATTAAAGTTATATATTTTAAATGTAAATGGAATTTTCAACAATAAACGTTTATATACTTATGACATTTTACCTGAACACCCAGATGAGGATGAGGAAGGATTTGCAATATTGTATCATTACAAATTATTTTCTGGAGATTTAATTTTAATTAATCAACAATACGTTGTAAATCCAATTTTCGAAAAATATCAAATAAATGAAAGTGAATATTTACTAACTTTTATAGAAGGTAATTTAAAATAACTTATAACGGTAATATTTGCTCCAACATGTAGTCGTTGGTATGAATATTTGCAGATACAAAATCGCAAATATTCATGCCAACAATTAACACTTCTTTAGAGCTCAAAAAACTTTTACTTGATAAGATTGGTGAGAAATTTCAGGTAACGAAACTTACCCGTGATTCGCCTAAATCAGCCAAAGATGCTGGTGATTATTGTATCGAAATTAATCCGCCACTCGGTTTTGAAATTGACATTGAATTTGTCGAAACTATTCTTTCTGATTTAAAAATCAACAACACTTATTCTAAAATCAATCTTGATACTTGCTGTTTATTGCTTTCTACTTGGAATGCCATTGTTAATTCCGGAGAAGATTTAAACCAATTAATTGCTCGTGCTATTGTTGAGGAAGTAAAAGTTCCCAAATCTACTCAATCAACCAAAACTCAATCAATTCGTGATTTGGTTGAACAGATTTTAAACGAAAATAGGACACCAACGGAAACAGAAAGAGAACTTTTAGCCAGTTATGAAGGCATTGGTGGTTTAGCCAAAGAAGGTGTTCGTGGGCAAGGTATTTTAAGCGAGTTCTACACTCCAGACTCTATCATTCAAAAAATGTGGGGACTTGCCTACAAAAATGGTTTTGTAGCTACAGGCAAAGTATTAGAACCAAGTTGCGGTACTGGTAGATTTTTCAAATACCACAATCCAGCTTTAATAGATGCTTTTGAAATTGATCCAATAGCATTCAATATTGCCAAACTCTTATATCCAACTGCCAATATCACATTAGGTAGTTTCGAGACGAAATTCTTTCGTGGCAATTTCCATTTACCTAAAACAAAAGGTGACTATGACCTTGTTATTGGCAATCCGCCTTATGAGAGTTTTGTAAGCCAATATTCCCCTAAAGAAAAAACGGTTACAGAAGCCTTAACCTTCGACCAATACTTCATTACAAGAGGTTTGGATTTACTCAAAATTGGCGGATTGATGGTGTTTATCATCCCAAGCTCATTTATGAGAAATGATAATAAATACAATAAAATCAAAGAAGAAATCCACGCCAAAGCCGAACTCATCGAAGCTTATAGATTACCTAATAACGTGTTTCCTAACACTTATATCGGTACAGACATTTTAGTATTCCGCAAGCACTCTTGGAAAGCCTAACATTCACAATTATAAACAATCAAACCAATGGAAATTCAAAAACACCTAAGCTTTACCATGCACAATGGTTTAACAGAAGTAGCTGTATTGCTTAATGATTTAAGCCATCAAAAAGTGCTGGTTGCGGTAAAGAACATTGAATCAGAAGAACCGCCCTTGGAAAGCGAGCATTCTTATGATGAATTTGAAACGCAATATTTAAGCTACGCTGATATTCAGAAAGAAACAGCTAAAATATTGAACAAAGGTTTTGTAAAACTACGTGATGGCTCTATCTCAACTTTTGAAAAAGACCAGGAAAACGAGCAAGTGAAATTGATTACTGATGATGGTCGAGTACAAACCATAACCCTTGAAATATTTACCAACCTATTAAATGACAAACATCTTGAACTGGATTAAATCTCATTACACTTTACTGTGTACCATTTTGATTACTTTGATATACCCATTGGTATTTTTCATTGGCTATCAATTGTATTTCTTTGGCACAAATGGCGTGCTGGTATTGCTGTTTTTGCAAGCATTAAGCAGCTTACTTGCCATACAATTCAATAGTTTTCTCACCCTAAAGACCGTATTAGCAGATGAGCAAAACCGACAAGGATTTGGAACAAGTAATTGAGCAATCAATACTTGATTTGGATAAAGATGAACAACTCAAAAGTATGTACCCAAATGTGATTGCTTTTGCTTCAAACAAGGCATATCTCGGTCAATTGGTGCAGAAAGTGAAGTACTTGCTTTATGAACAAGGCATGACTTCAATTTATGATGCTTTGGGGCAAATTGAAAATACATTATTTACAGAAAACGATTAAGTTATGGTATTAGCACCATTCAAAACTGTACAACAGATTCTTCCTCTTAATCAAATTAAGTACTTAAAACAAGCTGATAAAAGCTCAGAAGCAGAACTTAATATGGTACTGGAAAATCTTGAAAAACAATTTCAGGAAATTCCAATCCGTTCAAAAGTACCAATTGACAAAGCCATTATTCATGCACATTTTTTTGTGGGTGGTTCGGATTGGTATGTGATTGATTGGGATAGAAAAGACAATTTGTTTTTCGGTTTTGTAGTTTTGAATGGTGATTTACAAAATGCTGAATTAGGTTATTTCTCCTTTGCCGAATTAGACGAATTTAATCGTTATCCGCTATTGATGAATTTAGATTTCAATTGGCATAAAATCACTTATCATGAGTTACAAATTCAACTTGATATCATTGAACCGGATGAAATACCAAAACAAGTAAATAGAATGCTTGCAGATTTCTATTTTAAACAAAATTTAGCAGATATTCTTGGAGAAGAAACACTCAAAAAACGTGGTGACCGTGGTGAAAACGAATATGAAACCATTGTAAAAGGTACATTGAAAGATGCTTTAGTAAGAATTGATGCTCCTTTAATTGAGCCGTTTGTTGTAGATAATTCAAATATTGCAATTGCCAAAGCAAAGGCTAAGGCAATTGCTTTGAGCTTAGAATTAGAACTGGAGTTGTGAGATTATTTGACTTTTACTTAATTAAACCTATTTCCTCACAAATATCTTTAGTGAATTTAGCTAATGGTTGATGTATAAAATCTTTTTCATAAAAGGATTTTCCAAAAATAAATTCGTAAGCATCAGCATCATTTCTAAATAAATGCGGAAACGCATCTCTGATTGATTTAATATATCCTTCTGAATTAATATCCTTTTTCTCTAATAAAAAATGAAGCTCACGCTGGTTTGTTTTATATTGCTCATTTATCCTGAATAACTTTATATTATTTCTGATTTTTTTTCCAAAATTTGACCTCGGGAATTTTACTTTTAGTCTTATTATACTACCATATCCTTTTTTTAAAGCATCATAACTCGATGGCGTATATGTAAACTTTGCATGTTCTTCAAAACCATTCATATAAGGATAAACAAAATTATCTAAATCAGTATCATCGTTACCTTTCGCCCTTTGATTACATATTATACACGATGGAATTAAATTATAAAAATGAAATCTAAAATAAGGATATTTTGATTTATTTAGAAAATGATCAAAATCCGCCCTGTAAAATTTCTTCTTATCATTACCTAAATTTGTTATATATGTTCTATTGCAATAAGGGCAACAATTAACCTGTAGAATTTTTAAAATCTTATATGGCTCCCACTTTTTTGAATCATCATAAAAGAAAATACTTTTAATAACTTTTGTAAATTTATTAGGAGAATTACCATCTTTAAAATTTGTATCAAAAACATATTTAAGTTCTTTGTTATGTTTGTCAAAACTTGTTTTAAGGTCATTTATTAAAAAATCATCAAGATTTTTCTCCAAATAATCATATAACCCACCCCCTGAATTTACTTTATAATTATTTAAAATGATTTTATTTTTATCTAATCGAAATTTAACATCTGATATGACAGAATTATAGAAGCCAAATGAGGCTTTTAGATGATTGGTATTGATTAAACTTATCATTTTAATTCGTCCATTTTTTGTTTATAATAATTTCTTAAAACTTCATTAGAATCATAACCAAGAATTTCATGATACATTTGTAAAAGCTTAGACTTGACAATTTCATCACCAACAAGTGAAATGAGATCTTCAATTTCTACTTTTTTTTCTTCTACCTCTTTTTTATACTTTCTGGGTGCATTTATAGCTCTACTAAACAATTCAACTATTTCATTAATCTTTTCTTTGGCAAATTCTCCAATTAAACCTCCTTGAAGATAAAAAGAATCCTTATAAAGTGAGTGAATATTAGCCCCAAAAGTTTCATTTTCCAACTCTAAATCCACTAAAGCAACTGTACCATCTTCTTTAACTTCTCGATGCAATCTTTTGACATTTAAAGCAGGTATATCAGATGTCAATATCGGAGAATGTGAAGTAATTAAAATTTGAAAAGTATTATCTGGATAATTATTTGTTAAGAAATCTGTAATCTGTTTAATAAAGGTTCTCTGCCATTCTGGATGCAAACCTACATCGGGTTCATCTAATATAATTAAATGATTACTTGATTTACCTTTAAAATTTTCTAAACCTTTATATATGTTTGCAAATATATTTAAAATAGTTTTTTCACCTTGACTTACATATAAAAGAGACTTATGTAAAGGTGGTATTAAAATGTCTTTCGAATAAAAATGTTTATAAATTAACTTATCAAACGTTTTAGTTACAGGGGAATCAATTTTGAAAAAAGTATTTCGTAGAGAATGAGGCGCCAATTCTTTAGTATAAAAATCATTAAATTCCAGTAAAAGTTCATAAGCACTCACATCATTTTGTAAATTATAATATTTATTAATTAATTTAGATTTTTCACAAAATGTAAATAAACCAAGTAGATTATCACTATAAGACTTGTTAGTATATTCAGCAAAATCAGCTTGTAATTGATTTCTTGCTGTATTATCACTTGTCTTTTTACTTCTATAATTCTGAACAGTTGTATAAAGAATATATAAAAACACATTAATTATTATTATTTCATAAAAAGAATCATCATTATCGTTTAATATTTCTTCTAAAAAAGCTCCTTGAAAATTATCTTCAGATCCTTGGGTATTTAACATAGAAAAAACTAAGTTTTTATAATTGTCATTACCTTTTATTATATATGATAAATTACTAAATCTCTTATCAAAACTTTCTTTATGTAATTCAAGAAATTTAAATAATAATTCATCTTGAATTACTCTATATGACAAAATTTCACTTGGATAAAAACGTTGTAAAATGTTTGGTTGTGACAAATGATTTTTTGATGTTAATAAAAGATTAGACAATCTCATGTCTTGATAGAAATCTTTATCTTCAACAAAATTACTTTCAGAATTGGATTTTAATAATCCTTTTTCAAAATGTAGTTCTTCAATATCCTCAAATGAGGAACCATATTCTAATATTGACAGTTTTGTTTTAATTAAAAATGTTTCTTTATCTGTATTTGGATTTTTAATAGTATATTCTATTTTCCCAATTTTTAATTTATTACCAGTTTGCCCTTCAAATTCTAATTCAAGATTTTTTAAATAAATTGAATCTCCAATTATAAATAAATAGGAAAAAGGAGAATTGTATCTATTTAAGGAAGAAGAGACTAAATTTCTTATTATTGTAGATTTACCACTACCATTTTCACCAATGATTAAGTTTAAACTTCTAATGTTTTTACCAAAAAAATCATTAGGTAATTTATTTTCGATTTCATTAGACTTTATTCTAATTTTAGTGGGTAATCCATGCTTTATATTTAATATTTCTATATTAAACTTTAAATCATTTGAAAAATTAACACAAGCTGAATTTTCCTCATATCTAGTATTAAAAAACCAATAAAATAAAAGTTCACTACACTCTTTTTTCTCTTCCATCTGTTTTTAACTATTTATCCCAAGGGAAACCACCATTTCTACCTTCAAAAGTATATGCAATGGAATGATGAATAACTGGATCAACTTTTTCCCAAGCTTTATACGCAGCAGATACTGAACGACCTAAGCCAAGATTTGAAACTTCACTATAATTTTGACCACGGTCATTTAAAATTTGCTTTAATGCATCAAGGGAAATCCTAATTCCTTGACTATAAAGTGCAATAGATAATTTACCAATAAAGTCATAGACTTCATTATTTACAGAATTAATCATTATATTCTATTTAAATTTACTGGCGTCCGAGAATATTTAAAACACAGACAAAAAGTGTTTTAATGTTAAATAAAAGCACTTTTTGTCTGTGTTTTCAAAAGTACCCCCTTACGCAGAATTGAAAATAGACAATTGAACTATTTCAATATCAGGATTTTTACTACGTTTCAATAGACTCGAATCTATCTAGATATTCCGACGAAAGTACGCC
>Ga0209353_10000315_pt1 | contig 29704 bp, 42 predicted proteins | sample LauGreSpBDMM15SD_2_FD_187561 | JGI IMG/M metagenome (GOLD analysis project Ga0209353, IMG submission 187561) | Freshwater lake microbial communities from Lake Michigan, USA - Sp13.BD.MM15.SD (SPAdes) (version 2) | ecosystem: Environmental > Aquatic > Freshwater > Lake | place: Lake Michigan... | reverse complement strand
GCCTGAGCGGCACCATAATCACTTAGATCAATTTCGATATCATCAAATAGATCTTTTTGCATTTTTAAGCCTTGGCTTCTTTGCGGGCGTTTTTTTCTGTTGTGATTTCATTGCGTCGAGCCTTAACACTCTTGGCAACTTCTTGCAGTGCTTTGCGAGCACGAGTTCCTGCTGCGCCATTGCCTGCTGTGAATTTTGCATCTTCGGCTAAGAATGCTTCGAAGTCGGCTTTTAGTTGTTCTACTGTTGTTGACATAATTGTTTCCTTATAGTTATGTATGGTACGGTCGGTAGGGTTCGAACCTACAAAGACTCTGTCTACGACTTTGTCCCGTCCCCTTACCAAGCTATGGGCTTGGCGGGAGGTCTGCCTGTTCCGCTCACGACCGCATTATTAATTGTACACTGATATTTAAAAAAGTAAAGAACTTTTTAAATATAAATTTACCAATTGTTAAGCAGTTATTTTTCCAATGATGGTATATCTAGTGCCCTTCTCATGTGCCGATTCGTCTTCAAACATTACTTCAACATTAAGTGGAAGCTGTGTTTTGAACTCGTTCAAGGAAGTGACACAATTAGTATGTCCATCTTTATCATTTGCATTATTTGATTGGAATACAACGTGTGATCCTGTTTTGAATCTCTTCCAAGATTCCCATTCATTCATAGGCGGCATGTGTTCGCATATGGTGTTAATCGTTAGGTCTGCGTCTTCGAATCGTTTTGCATTTTTAGTAATCACATCAGCATCGATAATTTCTATATTAGAATATTGTTCGAGTACATTGTGTTTCAACGATCTAACTAAAGAATCGTCGCTATCAAAGCCAGACAATCTTTTTTTGCCTTCAGCTAATGTGGTCATTAATTCGACCGTATGTTTACAACCAAACACAACTATCTCAGAATTGTTATCCAAGATAGATAGGCCGTTAATAAATTCCAGCATTTTTGTCTGAGACTGGTCTAGTGTTCCATTTTCTTTTATATCATTTGCCATATCAATTTCCTTTCTTTTGATTTTTTGTTGTGCCAACAACTTTTTTTGTTGCCTCAGCTCTTCTTCCAACTTTCGTTTTTGTTGTCGCTTTAGCTCTTCCTCTAACTTAACCTGACGTCTTGCTTCTATCTCTGCTTCTTTCTTAAGACGTCTTGCTTCTATCTCTGCTTCTTTCTTAAGACGTCTTGCTTCTATCTCTGCTTCTTTCTGTTGCTTTTCTAACTCTCTTTGTTGCCTCAGTTCTTCTTCCAACTTTCGTTTTTGTTGTCGCTTTAGCTCTTCCTCTAACTTAACCTGACGTCTTGCTTCTATCTCTGCTGCTTTCTGTAGTTTTGGTAAATCTCTTTGTTGAATGGCGTCATCAGACCATATCTTGCCTACAAGCGTAAATCTAGTGCCTCGGTCATCAGTTAATTCTTCTTGATGTAAAACTACAGCATGTGCTGGCAGTTGTTTTTTAAAATCCTCTATAGTGTCAACACAATTAATATGTCCCTGAATGCCATACATATTGTTAGATTGAAATGCAAAATATGCATCGTCACTTACTTTTGACCAACTAGGCCAATCTTTCATTGCGGGCATGTGTTCACACGAGGTATTTATAAACAGGTTGGCTGTGCCGTAATTTTTTCGAAAACTGGCAAATGCATCACCTTCAATCAGCTTAACTTTAGGATTGTCTTTCCAAAATTTATTCTTTGCAATATGTATCACTTGTTTATCGAGATCAATGCCGTATATAATTTTTACTCTTTCGCTCAATTTAGGTATAATAACGCTACCGTACCAACAGCCAAATATAACCACTTCAGACTCGCTATCTAGACACATCATTTGGTCTATCATGTCTACTAATTGTGATTTGGCAGCAAATTGATTTCTACCAAATGAATCCTTGATATCATGTGCTAGCTCTGGATTATCTCGCATTGTGGACAAGATGTTTTTTAGCAAAGATAAGTCTACAAAAACATTATTCTGTAGATGTAAAACATTTCCAACAAACTCTAGGTCTTCAGTATCAATCATTTTTTTACCACATAGTCTTTTATTATTAATATGTCTAACCCACATTTTTTAAATGTGTTTACTGCATGTTCGGGTGTTTCCACAATAGGTTCTTGACAGTTAAAGCTGGTGTTGAGCAGCATTGGGATTCCGGTGACTTTGTAAAAAGCATTTATCAAATTATAATAATGATGGTTAAACTGTTTATTAACAGTTTGAATTCTTGCAGTGCCGTCTACGTGTGTCACCCCTGGAATCTTATCTGATATCACAGGCATGATCCTTGACATAAACGGGCTAGGTTGATTGGTATCGAAGTAGTCTTTGTAGTGTTCTTCTAGCACACTAGGAGCAAACGGTCTAAAGTCCTCACGCATCTTGATAAGACTGTTAATGATAGTTTTGATATCTGGATTTCTAGGATCAGCTAAAATACTTCTATTGCCCAAGGCTCGGTTTCCTGATTCACTCTTGCCTTGAAACCAGCCAACGATATCACCATTGGCTATTGCTTCAGCTACTTCAACATAGATCGCATCCATTGGTTTTTGTTGGTAGGTTAATCCCTTAAAAATTTCAGGGTCAACGGTATACTCTTTTCCTGCATACACATTGGGTATATGAATATTTTTATTTAGAACATAGTCGGCATGCATGTAGGTTCCAATCGATTGCCCTTCATCACCAACTGCCGGAGGTACATGAACATTTACATAATGTTTTGTGAACTCTTCGTTCATATACCCATTATAAGCAACTCCTCCAGCAATGCATAGATTGTCTGATGTTTTAAGAGGATAAACAAACTTCTTAACAATTTCAATAGTGACATGCTGTAGGGTGAATGCTACATTTTCTTTAGGAACCCGTTTTAGAATTTCTCTTGCATTGCTAGGAAGTTTGCGATTGAGATTGGGATTTTTTAAATACTGATGAATCATTGTATAGATTTCTTCGTTGAATTCTCCGTACCCTACTAGTCCCATTACTTTGCCTGCGTCGAGATATCCAAATCCGATATCCTGTGCCAGTCTATTCCACAACCCACCTATGGCCATCTTGTCAGTCAAGTTTGTAATGGCGCCGTGTTTGTCAACAAAGATGCAACTAAATTGCCAGCCCCTACCATCAATTGCTAAAATATCTGATTCACCAAATCCTGAACTTAGAAATGCGTATGCAGCATGACTCTGATGATGGTCAATGTAATAATATTTTTTAGTATGCAACTTGTCCCATAGATTGGTTGGATTGAAAGCCAAGAAATCTGTATCCGGCATTGCAGCTTGAATCAAGTCTAATACAAATTCCTGCCCTAGATTAGAAACAGTAAATGCAAATACATCATTCTCTGCGGTGTTAAGATAATTGGGTGAAAAGTGTTCATTAAAAAATTCTCTACTATAGGTAGGATCGTGCGAATTCTTTCGATTGAGATTGTGCTTTCTTCTATTGTGACGCTCTACTTGGTTGTGAAATACGCCGTCATAGGTATTATGATCGTGAATGTTTACGGCAACAGCAAAAATACTCATTGGTTTCCTACTTGCAATTCCTCTGCTTTGAGTATCTCAATAATACGATTTCTTTGGGCGGTTGGTCGTTTTGGAATAATATCAAGGCACTTCTCGCAATATTTTTCAAACTCAAACAGTTTGTAATTCATCATCTTGTCAATGTTTTCTTTGGTAACATCAAACTGTCGTGAACCGTTAATAACCTTTCTACTGCAATGGCGAATTTTTTGTATTTCAAAATCAAATACTGGCACTAGCGGAAACTTGGCACACACTTTACGATCGAGCTCGGGTGCCTTTACCGGTATATGATCTGTAAAAAAGTCCGGCGATCTTGAATTGTACTCTTTAAATTCAGTATTTTTGTGTTTGAGATAGGATAGATCGTGCTCGTCTTTGTACTTAAAGTACCCCGGGGTTTCAATAATCAAATTATAATTGTTTAAGTCGTTGGGTTCAAAGAATGGAAAGTTGCCTAATTTTTCAATACGATCTTCGTAAAAGTCCAACACCAAATGTTCGATGTAGATAATTTCAGGATCTTCCAATACTTCCGGATAAAATTTACGTATCAGTGAATTAGACAACACCTGGATCACAAGATTGGGATGTTTCTTTATTTCGGCAATGACTTCTCTTAGATTTTTAACCAGTGCAGGTTCGCCGCCTAACAGGCAAATGCGTGTCTTATACGGAGCAAGTCCATCTAAAATAGTTCTTAGAAAGTCCATGTCTACATGTAGATTACGCATTTCCAGAGTCCAAGCGGTGCAGTAATGACAGGACTTGTTACACGACTTTGTCATATAAAAGTCAACGGTACGATATTCTGATCCTTTTAGGTCAGCTAGTGTCTTGATCATTTCTTATCCTGAATGTTTCTTAGCTAATACTTATTTCACAAACTTTACAATGCGATTATAATCTGGCCTAAGATCTAGTTTTTCTAGTGCAGTATACTCGTCTCGAAGATATTCTAGTGCTTTGCCAGCCGTCATAATAAAAACTGGTTCTTGATCCAAGAACTTAAATCCGTCGTCGTGCCATTTTTCTAATTTTTTAGGGAAGCATAGTGTATAAGATATGTCCAATTGAGATTCTAGACACAGCGCGGCAAATGTATTACAAAACATTCCAATTTCTAAAAGTGCATTACCGTAGTGTTCCCCTAATTTATTGGGATCTGTTTGCGTGTAATTCCTTCCTAGAGCAATTAGTTCTTGTTGGTGTACATTTGGTTGGTCTTCAGCACGTTGCGTGAAGATTAACAAGTAATGGCAAGATGATATGTTATGAAATCTTGGCATTTTATGGGAAGGGCGTTTAAGGTGGTCTTGGCCGTCTTGATGCTGTAAGGCTTTTTCGTAAACTTTATCTTTTAGATCTTGGTGTTGAAGACCCAATACATGCAATTTGTATGGCATGAAATTATTTTTTGACGGAGTTACTTTCCAGGATCGTTGCAGTAAATCATCTATAACTGATTGTGGAACATCATAACTCCGGTCGTAGGTTTTTACATATTTGTAGTTTTTTAAAACGTTGTCTATCACATTATTCTCCAGAATGGAATGTTGCAATGGTACTTAGACTGGGTTTATTTTCCCAGTGTTGAATTTTTGGATCCACACTATTACTTCGAAATAAATCGTACACAGGTGCTTTATAACCTAATTGTACAATTAAAAGAGGCTGTTCTGTAATACAAGGTAGTGAACTCCAATCTAGCCCAGTCTTATTATCCTCTTTTCTATACGTATTACTTTGATCTTTCCATACCCATTCTGGAAATGACCTTATGTAGGATATTGCTAAATTGTTTTCTAAACACAGTCCTGCAAGGGTTTGTGTAAACATTCCGACTTCAATGCAGGTTAATTTAGTATTGCACATTCCCCTAAACCTTTTTTCATCACATTGACCAAATCTACTATAGTCGTTGTGTAGCTTAGAATATTCTTTAACAAAATTATTTGGTTCCGCAAGTCTCTGTTCAAACACTAATATCCAAGGCGCCATTCTTAAATCGTTACCTTCCTTATTGACAATGCCATCGGCCTGCACATTAGATTCACCGTTAAACGATTTAAATCCGCCGTCATGGTTTTTATCATCCCAGTGATTTACTGATCCGTATTCCCACAACGTGCAAATCTTCCCAATGATTTCTTTTTCTTTTGGATTGTCAGGACCAAATGCATGAATTTTAAAAGGAAATAAATTTTGTTTAGACGGAGAAATGTTTAGTGTGCGGTCAATTAAATTCTCTATCAATTCTTTAGTTGGCAGCTTCTTTTGCTCCCAAGCTGCACGAATTTGCCTTCTTTTCGAATAGAGGTGTTCAATTCCTGATGTTATTGTACCGTTGGCTAGAATATTGAGAAATATATTATTCAGCTCTAGTAATTGATCTTGTGTTTCTTTGTCTTCAAGTACATTATCTATAATATAATTAATTAAGAATTTATGAACATTAGTTTCAACTTCGAGGTTCTTTATCTGTCTAACAGTCCCTATCCAATACCTTGATGCTATATAACTTATATTGCTAATTTTATTTAAATTTAAATCAGAAATGTATGCATCAAACACTAAGTTTAAATCTCTAACGCACTTATCATAATCACTAGTTCTGGCAGGGTAGGTATTTTTCTGCCATTCTATAACTGCTTCGATGACAGCTGACTTGCTGTTAACTAATTTTCTAATTGGTGTTTCTACTATTTGGTCGTTCATAATTTTTCCATTTAATATTATATTTTTATTCTTATTATCACTTCGGAGTTTTTTAAATATTTATTAGTAATTACACCACTAGAACACTGTCTCCAGCATCTTTTAGGAGCACATTGAGGCTCAGTTTTTAGTATTATTATAAATTTATTCCAATACTCACCTTCAACGATAGCTGTAGGATCATCGTGATTATCTATGTTTAAGCTAGGATCAAAGAAACCTTCTATAAGAGGATCTTCTTTACGAGCATCTTCAGCATCGAACCAGCAGCATGGAGTAAAATATCCCGCGGCATTTAGGCATATTGCTTCTTCGGTATTAAGACATTTTGGAACTAGTTCCTTATTCGTCATCATAAGTTCTCCAATCATACTTTTTATTTTTAGGAGCAAACCCGTCTGGTAATCCCCTAGCACTGATTAGAAATTCAATTCTTATACCTTTAGAATCTGCTAGCTCTTTACATCGGCCCATCTCGTGCTCGTTGTAACTAAAAACAATATACTGCCACTGTGTGTCTTTAATTCCTAACTCTTTAGCTAGGCACATCATATTAAACAAATGTTCTCCGTCCTGATTTTTTCTATATAGATGACTTAGTTCAGGCGGTCCATCTATACCAAATACCCAGCGAGCATTGATATTTGCAAGAAATGCTTCACGCCACCATGTTTCTGGTTTATGTGAAGCAGCGGTATGTACTTCTGTAAATACATCCCGGTCCTTACAAATTTTTAACATTTCTATAAAGTGTCGTCCGAATATAGGATCAGAATGTTGACCACAAAAATTTATACGATTAAAATATTTCAAACATTTTTTTAATTGATCCGGAGTAATATCGTCTCCGGGTAAGGGTACATTTTGTCCATACTTAATTTTAAAATCGGTGCGCTTGCAACTAGGACACTGTAAGGTGCATCTTGGACTATTTTCGATGTTCAACATCTTATGTCTAAAATTTGCACTCATGTTCACACTCTAAAATTGTTTTTAATTGTATTGATTATTGTAGCTATCTCGTTATCAGTTAGCCATGCATGAATAGGCAAAGAAAGTATTGTGTCAGCTACTAATTTTGAATTTACACAATTATCTTTTCTATACTGATGTGTGTGATACATGCCATTTTCAGACAAGGGTTTTTCGTAATGCACACTGGCTTTCAACACATCTTTTACACGCTTTCTAGTTTCTTTATTTTCAAAACGCAAGGTATATTTGTGATAGTTGTGATTTAGACCATCACGCATTGGTTGAAAATATACCGGTAAATCTTTAAACGCTTGGTTGTATAGACGAGCAATTTCTTGACGCCTTGTTTGATTCTGTTCAGCATTTTGCAAACGAAGGCTAATGACTTCTGCATTAAGTACATACATGCGGCTATTAAACCCCAACATTTCGAAATCTTTATCTTTGCCGTGACGCCTAATTTTTTTAACCATCTTTGCTTTGGATTCGTCATCAGTTAAGAAAACGCCACCTCCGTTGATTCCCGAAATCACTTTGTTACTGTTAAAACTGTAGACACTACAGTCGCCAATGGTACCTGCTCGAACATTGTTAAGACTTGCTCCTAGACCTTGTGCAGCATCTTCGAAAAATACTAGGCCTTTTTCTTTACAAAACTCTTGAACTGCTGTAGTGTCTGTCATATTACCGAACAGGTGTACATACACTATTGCCTTGGTCTTTTCAGAATACATTCTTTTGATACTTTCCAAGTTCATGTGATAACTATCTAGATCTATTTCACAGAACACAGGGGTAGCTCCCACATGACTCACACAGGCAGCTGAGGTAATCCAACTGAAGTCTGTGACCAGCACTTCGTCACCTTGACCGATGCCATATGCCAACAGTGCAAAATGCAGTGCATCGGTGGCACTGGCCACGCTGACTGCATACTTGCGACCCACCCGTTTGGCAAAAGATTCTTCCCATGCTTCGTTATTTTCGTAATTAAGTTGCGACATAAATCTGTCAAACAACTCTAAGTATGCTTGTTTGTTTTCTTGGTACTCTCGGTCCCATCCGTCATATGATGTCATAATGATTCCAGTTTTTTCAGTGGCATTAGCCTGCGCCAGGTATCGAGACTTTTAGCTTTATAGCCCCAGTACTCTTTTTTAACTCGCTCTTGAGTATGCTTCTTATCAGGGCTTGTCAATTGAAAATCTACACTCTTTCTAAGCAGGGGATTATCTGGCCTAAATCCTCTGTTTGTGTTTATGAGCAGTAGACTAAAATCTTCTTGTTTGGCTATTTCTATAGCACGATCTATTTCGTGTTCGTTATACCCAAAAATAATGTATTGCCAAACAATGGTGTGTCCTAGATCTCTACCCTGCTTCATGCGTTTCCAAACGTCATCAAAGTTTGAACCTATCCTATACAATTCGCTTTTGTTATCAATGCCGTCGACACCAAAGTACCATGCGTTTTCGCCCTTGCCGTAACTGTATGCTTCGTCCCACCATGCATCACTTTTGCCACTGCCCACTGTGGCAATCCTGATGGCCTTGCCCTGACCGTCACACATTTTTAATAACTTTAAGAAATTGGGATGATAGATAGGATCAGATATTTGCCCGCAAAATGTTATGCCAGTATCATAATAATCCAGTATCTTTTTAAAATTATCTTCTTCTAGGTCAAAGGATCTACGTATTTGTTCTTGGCTTGAAGTTTTTTGACGTATACATTGAGGACATTTAAATACACACCTATGCGATGTATCAATATTTGGCCTACTGGTTCGTTGATACTTTACATACTCATCAGTTATTCGTGCCATTGGCCTGCTCCCTAACTTCAATTCTTTCCTCGTCTCTAACTGCATTTTTATCTATATCAACGCCGCATTTCTTTTTACACATGTACGAAGCATTTTCGGGATCAGTTAACAGTGTTTGAAAAAAGTTTTCCCATGTATCCGACGTAAAAATATCTTCTAATCGTTCATTACGAGATAACAGGAGTTTCTCATCCTTTAGACCACACAGTTTAATGTACCGATAGACTGGCGGGTCGTCCAGCCAGCAACAGGGCAACATGTATCCATCCGATGTATATGCTGCCCCTTTGTTATCTTGTGAAGCATAGTTTAAGCATTTTGGCTTTATTTTCATTTAAATTTCTCTATAGCAGCTAGTATCGGATCAACATCAAGTTCTTTAATATCACGTTTACAGTATACACTGCCACCGTCATGTATCGATTGGTCTCTAAGATAAATTACTCCTTTGTTAAAATATTTGCATTCTTGAGTAATTCTCGGAGCCGGATCAAATGTTTCCTTGGCATAAACATAGGTATCAAAAATACCCAGTAGATTTTCAACTGGTGCAAATATGTTATTGTTCTTAATGTTAACATACTTATCGTTGTATGTTAGTATTCCGTAATTAGGGAATTGATCAATGAATTTTTCGGCTGTTGCATAGTATTTTTCATTGGTTCCCTGGAACAGGTATTTGAACTGAATTTCGTCAACATGGGGTTTATATATGTTGAAATTGATAGTTTTTTCAAAATGATCGCCAACCCCGTTTGGATAGACCTCAGTGTCACACAGGTCAATGATCTGATTTGGAGAATAAAAATCTACAGCCTTTAAATATTCATTGGTATGATTTTCAGAATAAACAGCAATCACATTACCTATAAACAGACAACGCAGGGTATCTTGCTGTGATGCAGTATAATATCCAAAGGCCTGCCAAGCCAGTGTCATCATGCTTCTGCCCATAATCAATGTCACGTCATCAAATGATGGAACATATTCGTCAAATATCACGTTTTCACAATGAATATATTTTTTTGTAATTGTAGAGATATATGTGTCTTTTGAAAATCGTCTATGACGAATAATGATCACTTTGGCACTTATCCCCAACGAGTTTAAGTAGGAACAATATTCATAACTATAATATAACAAGCCGTCGACAGGTTTGCTAGTACATACAATATTTAGGGTCATTCTTCTAGTATACAGATAAAAATCAACAAAGTCAATAAAAAAGCCTTCTTTGAAGGCTTTTTATCATCCAATAGTTTAGGATGTAAATTAATTTAAATCGACCCAAGCAGCTCCGGTGTATCCTTGGAACTTGATAAGAGCGGTATTGAAAATCATCATGCCTGCAGATGGTGCAGTGAGTGTGGCATCTCTTGCAGTAGCATCTGCATACACAGGCAATGTAAAAGAACGAGATAACGATGCAGTTGAAGCAGTAATATTACCACCAGCTGTGCCGTCTATGATTCTAGTGGAATTGTCGGCAAATACTGAACCTTGCAAGTCACCGTCAACATTACCAACTAGATTGCCAGTCACTGTTAACGTACCGCTTAATGCCTGTATGGTGTTTACCTTCCAAACACCTGTAGATGACAGTTCTGCTCTAACGGCAGCTGATGAACCATTGTTAGTAGCAAACGAAAATTTAGTTGGCATAACCCCTGTACTAACTGCCCCTTCGACAGTAACACTAATAGCAGCACCGGCAACTGTATTAGTTCCGTCGTGCCCGTTAAATGCGATGTCAGCTAGATCATCGCCATTTAGAACCGTAGTTTGAACTAGCCCAGTGCCTCGGGTTCTTAAAAAGAGAAAATTATTAGCATCTGCGGTAGCGTGATGCTGTTGGAAAACAAACCCAGAAGTGGCAGAATAGGTGTTTCTCACTATAGTAACATTGCCGTCAATGCCTGAAGTACTGCTTCCAAAAGAGGTTCTCGTTGATGGGGCAATAGTAACAGTACCAGTATTACTAAAAATTCTAAAAATATCAGTATCTAAATCTGCAACCATACCTGTAGTAGCTAGAGGACCTACTAGTCTTCCCATAACACCGTCTACTAATAGTGTTGAATTATCTGCAAATACGCTGCCAGTGACATCCCCTGTGTGATAACCTGTGGTATTTCCTACTACGTTGCCAGTTAAATTTCCTACTACGTTGCCAGTTAAATTTCCCGTAACATTACCAACAACATTGGAAAACACTGGGCCTACAATCCTACCTGATGTACCATCTACCAACAGCGTAGAATCGTCAGCTACAATAGATCCTTTAAAAGAAGTTGCTCCTATAGTACCTTGATAGTTAGCTAAATTGACCACAGCTGATAAGGTGCCATTTGCAGAGCCTAAGTCGTTGTATGTGAAAGTAATTCCCGAATGAGTACCGCTGATCAACATTGTGGAAGCAATATCTTGTACATCTTCGGGGATCAACGTACCTGCAGGCAGGCCGCCAGCTGAGGATCCGTTTCCAATGTACAGTGAATTTGTTGAGGTATCCCAAACAAGTTCACCCACAACTGGGGTGTAACTCAGGCGATCTGCGGTAGGTCCACGTCTTATTTGTAAGGCCATATTAATAAACTCCGGGGCAATGTTTGTTTAGTATTTATGCCAGTCTAAAAAATAGGACTCGACAGAATCCCTCGAACTAATTTAGTGGCTGGTTAATCAACGATAAATAAAATTCATAAAGATTAATATAAAAATGAAAGATTCTTGTGCTACTAATCCTAAATTAACTGATTTTATTGTTCCCCAGAACCTAACAACATCTACTGTTGACAAGCAAAATATACTAGATTTTTATCAAAATACTGTTATAAACGGGCTCAAAGACTCAGATAGAATAACCGTATTTCAAATACCATTTAAAATTACAGATACAATAAATCAAACCAGTGAATTTTTAGAAAAATTTAACTGCACAATAGGGCATTTTGGGCTATTTTGCACCCCTGCAAATACTGTAGATATGACAATCCATATTGATGGATGTCAAACCCCTGTGTCGGGATTGGAAGTATTAGAAGCAAGATTTTCCTATTATGACTTGCTAGGAAACAATGGCGAAATCGAATGGTTTGAAGATATCGGAGACAGGTACGAAAAAATAGTAACCGTTCAAGGAAGAAGTGCTAGAAGTTATAAATTTAAGTGGGTTGATCAGTTACAACGCGGTGAGATAACTCCCGAACAATGCCCAAAAACATTGTGTAAAGTGAAAACAGATTTCAATAGTGGAATAGTAAATACCAGTGTTCCCCATAGAGTAATTCAAGGAACTGGTATTAGAGTAACACTAGGTTTTCAAATTTTAAACAAAGATAAAACTTCTTTCGGAGTATGGGACAGAATAAAAGCTAATTATTAATCATATAGTTTTTTAAGAAATTCAAAAGCAATGTTCTGAGATTGCTGCTGTGCAACCTTGTCGTACCCTATAGTGTATCCAAAAGTTTGACATGTTACGTATGAATTTGCTTGGCCGGACCACCATTGCAATGTTCCATCTTTCTTAATTTGCATCTTGCAATTTTTCCTGTTAGGAGCTCTTGAATCGAACTGCTTTACAGTATTGAATTCCCAAGCATGGCTTGCTCCTTTTAACACATGATATTCGATGCTAGCTCCCTTAGACTTTCTATGCTCAAAATCAGCTACACAATCCTCGATATTAACCATGTCATCTTTTTCTCCGAGAATTGTTAAGAATTTTGCCGAAGTAGGATTAGGCTCTACAAAAGTCATTTGACAACCTTGATAAAAACTAATATGGCCTGCAAACGTATTTGCAGTGGTAGTCAATGCTAATTTTAAAGAATTGTCTGTTAGGAAATAACCAGTATATCCTCCCATCGAAAAGCCAATAGTTGATATTTTGTTTTTATCAATTAGATCATTGTTTACTAAAAAATCCAATGCCGAATATGCATCCGATACTTGTGCCAACGCTGATACATTTGTTATGTTAGCAGAATTATTTCTAGATCGATATGTTTCAACAATAAGTGCGGCATATCCTTTTTTTACAAATTGTTCAGCAAAAAAAACTTCTCGCTCTTCTCTAATTCCGCCAGAACCGTGTAAAATTATCACTGCTGGAACTTTGTTATTTGATGATGCACTACTGGGCATGTATAGCATGCTTGAAATATTAATCTTAGAATTCCATCCAACTGCTTTTGAATTTTCCAACTGGGTCGAAAACTTTGCGTCTCTTCCAGTGAAGTTCACTGATGTTTGAGAATACGCAATGTCTGCACTTAATAACCAAAATAACAGTAACAGTTTTTTCATAATTTTATTATACATGAAATATTTTTATCTGTCAATCTAAAACAAATAAATACTAGTATAATGGATTCTAATAATTTTCATATTCCAATGCCAACATTTGAGCCGTCAGACTCAGAAAAGAAATGGGTGCTTGATAACGTCAAACCCCATGTTGATCCGGCAGTTGCCGGAATCAAGACATTTGAAAGAATAGATCTACTCCAAGATTTATTTAATGGATGGTCTTTTAAACAGCGTATTCAAGATCATTTTGCAGAATTAGAAATAGACCTGCATAAACTTGCAGTATTTTTATCTAATCCTAATCCGTCAATGTCTACCCCACACATAGATGGAACTGGCGGCCCTTTAGCGAGAGTATCTAGATTTAACATACCTATAATTGGTTTAGAGTCAATATATCTTGAATGGTGGAACAAAGGCATCGACTCTCCAGAAGTTACAGTTAGAAATTTTAAAGAATTTAGGAACGGGCAATTTGTTGATGCTGTTGGATTAAAGACAGAAAATATAAACGAACCCGCTGTCTTTAAAGTAAATAATCCTGGGCCGTGCTGGAATAGGGTTGAGTTGATACATAGACTTGACATTAGTCAACTTAAAGAACAACGATTTGTGGTAACAGCGCAACTACCAAACGACAAACAAATTTCATGGAACGACCTAGTAAATCGACTTACTAAACTAGGATACATATAATGCTGAACAGACCGCCTGTTGACGATATTTTATTTTCAGAACTTACAAATATACCGTCTATTGATAAAGAACTTGCTGTAGAAGGAATCGAATCTATCTCGGATGAATTTTGGTATTGGGATCAATATCGTACAGGAAGGATGGTTACACTTATGAGCAAAGGTGGGCTCGGCGGCCGAGCTGGCGCCGCCTTGCATCGTCCTGGAGAGTTTGATTGGACACCGTATTGTCCTAGAGTAATTTCTGAATGGTTCGACAACTATATTTTTAATTGGATGAGCCAACGCACACGTATCACTGTTATTTGGACAGAACCAGGAGCAACACTGCTAGATCATATAGATTCTGCTGAAGCTGAATACGGTACATTGCAACATAAATTAAGATATGTGCTAAGAGGAACAACTGATAGTTTATATTTTAATACTGACCAAGGAAAGGTGTTTGCCCCTGCAGTCGACGGTCCGTTTCTCATAGATGGTTCTTGGTATCACGGAATGACTAATACCTGTATTAAGCCTAAGGTAACACTGGCTCTCGGCGGCCCCTGGTTCGGAGAAACCCGTTATCCTAGTATCAAACATCTGCTCAAGAGATCAGATTACAATCCGCAAGAAAATTTTAGAGATTTTTTTGACTCTACTTTGAAACTTAAAAAATGAAATACGAAGATTTTTTCTATAGTCCTATACAAATTAAAGATGACTTTGATATACGATTAGCAACAGTGCTAGAGCAATTAAAAAATTGTTGGGAGCCATATGGTCGCAGTAAAACTCTAATGTATTCTACAACCGATGACGCTGAGTTGGCAACTTTAGAAAATATAGATAATCCTGCAATCGATACCCACACTACGTTGTTTAAAGACGTTTATAATTTTTTAGAGCAAGGGCTTACTCTTCCCGCTAAACTAGATGGTACTATTCGATTTTTTAAATTACCCGCAGGTGCTCGATTCACACCGCACTATGACAATCCCAAATGCGCTATTATTTTTCACTTCAATAAACCGGATCCTATATCATTCTATGACGAAAAGGGAGAAAAAATATATGAAGCAACTTATAAATTTGCTCTGTTAAATACGTCAATCAAGCACGGTATTGAAGAAACGTTGACTGATCGTATCTGGTTTAAGATTAGTATTTCTCGATTCAGCTATTTTCAAATGAGAGAGATATTGTATCTTAGAGGACTATTAGCATTATAATGTAGGATTATATACAGTTAACTCGTTCGGAACTAACGTATCGTCGAATGTTAACATTTCTGTAACACTATCAGCAATATCGATTGCAACAGAAGGATCGTAGCCTAGTGTAGACTTCATCACATTTACATATTCGTTCCAACTATCTTGATCTAAAAAATTCATTTTAAAAATCAACGTCTGCGTATCCTCAGAAACTTCTGTAAACTTAGTCAATAATTTTCCAGAACTAGCAAGCTGCATAGACATTGTTTTAACTTCGCTCAACAAGACTTCTAAAGTGGAAATTTCTTGGGACAACAGCGGAAGATATGTTTCTCTTCTAGCCAGCAACATTTCCCATACAAATTCAGAAGAATTGCCGTTTTTTAATATAAATGTTTTAGTCACTTGAAACATAAGTTCGCACTCCGATATAGATTATTTATCATTTAGTTTATTGCAAATTTCTTCCCAACTTTCTAAAATTTGCATACTTAATATCAATCGTGTTCCACCGCTCCAGGTCGCCGCATGCAAAATGTCTGTTCGAACAATGGCTGCACTGTTGATACTATATAAGCTATCATATACGTGGGCTTGTCCTAGTTGATCATACATGTCTTTCCTGGGCAATTTAGACAATTCTTCTACAAGATACCCTCGCAGTCTGCTGGTTTTACCATCAGTCTTTAGATCCTGTTGCAATATTACATCAGAATCTACGGTATGCGGCCACCAATACATTTTGTCATTTTTACCTTCTAACAAAAAATTTAATCTAGCACTAACTGGTTTACCGTTTGCAAAATCAATGTGAGGATATCCACCTATGGGATTCGGTTCTGAAAATGTCTTGTAAGTAAACAGTTCAAAATTTGTTCCAGTTAATCCGTATAATTTTAAAGTATTTCTAATATGTACTGCTACTGGAGATTTATTATGTTGATGTAATCTGCAAACAATACTATTTGCAGGGGAATGACGATTATGATGTTCGGCTAACTGATATAAATTATCTTTAATCCAACATTGTAAATTGTTATCGAATTCTAACGGAATATTGTTAAAGTATGTGAGCATTATTAATGTATTCTAAATATCTGACAGGTAAAAAATCTACTACTAGGTGTGCTCGAGGACTGCTACCATTATTTTCTACGCCATGCCTAATGGTATTATCAAATATAAAACACGATCCTTGAGGCCAATGTGTTGGAATTAGATCACCGATCATAAATGTTTTTTCATTGGTACACAACACGATATGTACTCGATAGGTTTCGTTCAACAACGGATGACGATCAACATGAGGCAGAATATTAACACCCGGTGGTAACACATTAATCTCAGCTCCGATAGGCTCACATTCTTCTGTTAATTGACTTTTCATAAATGCGATAAGGGGAGATACAATATCACACAACAGATCCCACTGTTCTAATCTATGTCTTTTTGGAAATGATTTTATACCGCAAAAGTTTGTGTTGTACAAATAATCGTAGATAGCGCTATCGTCTACAAAGGTTGCATTTGGAAATCTTATAAATGTAGAACCATCGAAAAATCCACCTCGAGTTTTGTTATCTTTTTTAAAATTAGTTAAGTCTTCTTCTAAAAAATCTAGAACAGGGTGGATTAGGGGTAAAGAAACATGTTGCAATAAGTGAAACATTTTTCCAGTTTTTACATTAAAATTGTCCATAGTGTCTTTTTCTCAAAAGTAGTTATTTTCCTTTTGATGTACCAATCAAGGTAATCACCCAGCCGGCCGGATCTACTTCCCACCATTTTTCTCCGAAGTAGCTTGCTCCGGGTTTCCCGTGATGGTTGTTATGCCAGCACTCGCCTAGTACTAACGGAAATGCCCACGGCACATTAACACTATTATCTTTTGTATTAAAATTTTGATAACCTAATTGACGAAGATGTGTAATACTGTTGGTTAGCCCGTAGCTGTTAAGAGTAATCAATGCAGGCAACATGCTAAAATATAAAAATAATGCAGGGTCAATGGCCAACAACACTAAATTAAATATCCAAAATATTTTAGCGTAGTGATTGTGTATAAACAACATTTCTTTATTTCTAGAAAACTCTACAGCGTATCTCGGACTAATATAATTTCCGTCTAGTCTAAACATCCATAGAATAAAACTATGCCAAAATCCATGTATTGGACTGTGTGGATCTTCTAGAGTATCTGCTTTCCTATGATGATAGCCTCGATGTACAGCAGTCCACATAATTACAGACCCTTGACCAGCAAGTGTTCCGCTATATAATAATATTTTTTCTATTATTTTATTAGTGCTAAAACTTTTGTGACAAAAATATCTGTGGTAGCCTATAGTAATGCCTAGTATCATAAACACAAAATATCCTGCCAAAACCAGCAATAAGTTTGTCCAGGAAAATGCAGTTATTAACAAATATAGCGCATAGCTACCAAAGATCCATTTTGGTATGACAATGAAAGATAAATTAGGAACTGTTAATAAATTTTTAACTATTGGTTTAAACATTTTCTTTTCTTATTCCAGTTCTAACAATAAAATCTACTTTAGATAGCTTTCTTCCCATCATGCCCCACACCCAATCAACTTCTGGTTGTGTTCCTGCAGATATTGTAACGCTAGTATGATATGTGTATCGATCGTTAATATCCATCATATTTCTTCTATACCAGGCATCAAATTTTCTTTGTCTCTTAGGTTCAATTAAACAATGCCAGGTTGTCATTCCGCGATTTTCGCAGTCTTCATAAATCTTTTCCCATATAGGATTTAAACAGCTGAAACTTACTTCTGGATCTGTTTTTAAATACACAACTACCCATCCATCATTGTATGGACTAGGTAAATCACTTCGATACCCGCCCATTGCAATCAAAGCATTGTCTCGGAACAATCCGTATAGGCAATGATCAATATCACCTTGCAGATATAATTTTTTCATTGCTGATATCCATAATTCCCAGAACTCATAGATTGCAGGATATGGGTCATACACATTCCATTCTGCCGGCACTGTTTTTTTAAATTCTTCAACAGTATTGCTTCCTATAGCAGCAATGTACTTATCCAAAAAAGGAGGTACTAGATATAATTCAGCCTCTCCTTTTTTTAGTATTCGACGAATTGCATCTTCCGAGTGACATTTAAAAAATAAACGTTCAATTTGATCAAGGTGCGTCAAATCTAATCTAGTTAATAAGTCCATGATGTTAAAGTTTCCTCGTTTCCGTGATACAAGATCGTTTGTAAACAAGCATCGGCTGTACCTTTACATACCCATACTCTATCTTTATAAATTTTAAAATCTAAGTTAGCATTGTTTAGTTTGATAGCTAACATAGATAACATTTTATTTTCACTGCCATTTCTTGAAATTACTGCTGTTTGAAAATCTTGTCGATTTGTTTTGAGCCATGATATCTGTGATGATACCATGTCAATATAGATATCATCTATATCTTTGTTTGTAAAATTATCTAAGGAAGTTTTCCACAATCTATTTAAAATACGATAGGTACCAGTCGGCCACCAGTCTCTTCTATAGATTGTACTAAACAAATGTGGGACATTATTTTTATATCCTATCGAAAATACTTCTTGTTCTTTGTACACAAACTGTTTAGATGAGTAATTTCTGCTAAGTCGATGCCCGCCATTGGCTACTAATAATCTATGCAAATCGAACTCCTCCATGGGAGCATCGCTGTGATCAAATAAGATTATTTTGTTCATGCTGTTAACTATCTATAAATATTGGTATGGGCAATTTAATTTTCTTGTTGCAGATATTTAGTTATGCTGGATTAACATCCTTATTTTTTTACGGCACCTTAATAGACTGGTCACTAGCGTTGGTTGGATATTTCATAGTTAAATGTATTGGAAATGCAATGACCTATCATAGACTTGTGACCCATCGATCGTGGACAGCACCCAAATGGTTTATCTATTTTGGCAATATTTGCGGAACGCTCGGAGGTCAAGGTTCTGCAATAGCTTGGGCTGCTAATCACATACAACACCATAGATACTCTGACCAGCTTGAAGATCCACATGCGCCGAAATACAAAGGCATGTTTTGGGTACAGTTTCTGTCAATGACTAATGGTGTTAATATTCGTTACCTCGCTCCTTACTTAAAAGATAAAACGCTTGTGTGGTTTCATACTTATTATTGGTACATACACTCGGTATACATTAGTTTGATATTGTTGGTATATCCATTTGGGATTGTTTCATTATATCTTGCTCCTATTGCGTTGAATTGGATTATTAGCGGACTAATTAATAATCTCACACACATGACAGGTTACAGAAATTTTGATACCAAGGATGATAGTGGTAACATGCTAACATTGGGCTATATCAGTTTCGGCGAAGGTTGGCACAACAATCATCATGCTGATCCTAAGAATCCAAGGTACGGATATAAGTGGTGGGAATTAGATTTAGCTCATTTCCTAATTAGGTTAATACAAGTGAAAAAATGATTAATGAAACTAATCCCATATGGAGTAGATTGATTAAGCCGCTAAGAGATTTAGAAATACAAGAGGTTATAGAAAATATTCCTGTTAAGTTATTAGCACCGTACGATAAAGAGTTTACTTTTGCTGAACGATTTGGCCCTATTAATAAATTACATTTAAATTTTCTTAGATGGATCAATCCGTCTGTTACCGGTCTTGTAAGATTCCCAAAAAAATATATTACAAATGGTAATACAAACTTCATCGATCAAGTTGTGCTAACGCATCGACCTAACAGACTAGTTTATCTGCAGGGTGATTATAGTTATTATGAATATCTAGCGACTGCTCTAAAAATTCAAGCAGTAGAAATTACCATAGATCAGTTAGATACTGTTACCTCGTCAGATTTATTTTTAATAAGTGTACCGTTTGCCAATAACGGTAAAAATGAAAGTGGGCAACTGGTGATTGACTACTGTCATGCTAACCAAATCCCACTTGCTGTTGATATTGCATACAGCGGCCTTACTCCGGATTATTCTATTAATTTAATATCTAGAGAACATCTGTATGTAGGATTTACTTTTAGTAAAACTTTCGGCATACCCTACAATAGAATAGGAGTATGCTATGCAGGAGCAGACGTTGCTGGTCTACACACAATGAACTCTATAGGGTATGTTAATCTATCTGGTGTAAACATAGTTAACGCCCTTATAGAAAAATTTCCTAGAAATTTCATGTACAACAAATACAATGCGGAGTATAAAGAAATATGCAGTCAATTAAGGTTTACCCCAACTGACTGCATACTATTTGCATATAACGGCAACGATCGGATTTGCATTACCGAATACTTTTTAATAAATTAGATACATCAGGTTCAAGTTCATCAACCCATCGTGCAATAGTTTCTGGACCGGGATGGCCATTTGCATCTCTTCCAGTATCTACTTTTACAGAAAGTGCTGGAAAATTAACATTCCTTGAAATGTCTGTTGCTCGAGAAAGCGTCGGCACTCTTTTTGCTATCCAAAAATTGTGCAATGATTCTGCAATCATTTGTCCATATATATCACCGTTACTTTGATGAAGTAAATGTGACGTATACCAAACATGGACAGCCTTACTCCTACCGGCGACATTCTCCCACCCAGGTTCGAGAGCCCACGCACCTAAATGCTGTAACGCCATACCGTTATTACTGTCATCTAAAAAATATGTCATTCGATCAAAAGCGGTTAACAAGTTAATGACTGCTAACGGTCGTATTCCTTGCGAAATTAGTCGATAGCTATTATATAATGATAACATATTACTGCTGCCCGACACTCCTAAATTTATAATAGGAACATTTAATCTCTTAGATAGTTGTTGTGTCCATGTCCAATCATAGGGTAGACCTACTCCCATAGTAAAGCTACATCCGAACGCAATTATAGAATTGCTCCAATCGACTTCTGACCATTCTGGGGCTCTATATCCATTCTGGTTAAATTTGTATTCAATTTTTAAATCTTTAAAAATCCAATCATCCGGCATTGCTTTCTTTTTTTCAATAAACGATGCTTTAGTATCGTTTATTACCCATTCAGTAGTTAGCCCTAATCGATCCCCAATCGGAGTTAATAAAAAATTGTCGTGAAATAATGTACTTTTAGGAATCATTTTCAACCAGATAGTTTAATTTAATAGTATTATAGACTTCATCTATTTTAGGGTTATCAAAAAATCTAACAGATAAGACTAGTCTGTAATTGGGATTAGTCCTACTATCAACTCCGTGAATAATATTAGTGTTTACAAGATGCGGTTTATCTAAAATTAATCTATTTTCAGATAGCACCTCGTCAAATTCTGAAGGATTAAAGGTGGGAACAATATCAAACCCAATACTCTTAGATCCGTCCGGTTTACTCAATGCATAATTTACCACTCTCTCTTCGGGGAAATCCGGCCACCATACCATCGTACTTGCTTCTGCATCTCTAATAGGAATGTTCAATCCGCAATAGCTGTATGCTTCTCTAGGACCATCTCGGTGCGGGTCTTTGAGACTGTTAGGTTTTGTGGGAAACAAGATAATACTTTTAGGGTGTAATCCGCAGTCTTCTTTTAAAAATTTTAGTAAGTTCTGATAAGGAGCCAACTGTGTAGGTGGATTTATATAAAGATTATGCACACGCAGAGTATTAACTTTTGGCAGGTATTCTGTTTCCCAGTGATTAATAGATACTGCTTTTAGATCTTCTAAAATTTCATGCGGGATATTTACCGGAATAAAAGGAGTTCTTGAGTTATACTGTTTTTGTTCCATGCGCTTTGTCTCCTCTCCAACTATCTGCAACCCAGTCGGGATTAGCCTTCAAGAATTTTTCTGTATCGTCTACACGTTTCTGCGCTCTATCGATAACTCTTTGTATGTTATCATATCCAAAACCAGGAGTGGTATGTCTAGTATCCCAAGCTTCGCATACAAAATGATATCTATCTTCGTCGCCGAAGTTACCGGCATCATGCCAAACATTTGTTCTAATCAAATATGCACTGCCGTCGGCTTCCATATGGTCTTCTATCATTTTTCCATCATAATACCATCTGTGAATTGCTTTAGTATTAGTAACTATAGGAATATGCAATCTTACAGCATACATATTTTCCGATGCATCGCTGTGTTCTCCAATTCTATGCCCCGGCGGAAATTTCCAAACTCTACATTGCCTTGGGAAGAATCCACCTTCTTCTAAAGTCTGTATTAATTCTGTAATGTAACCTTTATAAATTTGTGTGCCATTGGTTTGCCAGAATCTTGGTCTGAAGCCGTGAAAATACGCACGTTTGAAATCGTACTTTCTGTTCTTGTCAAATCCCAATGTTGACTCCCATCCGTCTCTAACGTCGCCTGAATGACTAGTTATTGTCCATCCGCCATATCCTGCGGTAGCTTCTTTTCCGGGAGCAGTGTCTACCCAAACCGGACTGTACTTTCCTTCTACTTCAGTGAACAACCATTCTTTTAATTTTTCAATGTCAAATTTTAATCCGGGAATTTTACTGCAAGCAGGCATTGATATGCGCTGCTCTTCACTCATGTCCGGATCAGCTTCGTTTGGAACATATGGTTTTAAAAACTTTTCATTGAAAGAATCAAACATTTGATTTTTCCTTTTCTTTGATATATCTATCAACGTACCACACTAAATGTGAAAATGTTGAAATGTTAGGTAAATCCATGTCTGGAATTTGTATATTGTATTTGTCTTCAATTGCAAGTATTAATTCGATAGTATCTAGGCTATCGAGTCCCATTGATTTAAAATTTTTAGTTGGTTCAAAGTTATTGATTTCTAACATCTGTTCAGCCAACAATTTAAGCTCTTCTGATAGTTCCATGTTTACCTTTTATTTGTTGAAATTAAGTTTATAAATCCATATGTTATATCAACTTCCCACCACTTGTGTGAAAAATTACTAGACATTGGAGAATTGTGATGATTGTTGTGCCACCCTTCTCCTGGACTATAAAGTGATACTAACGCATTGTTCTTACTGCTGTCTTGTGTGTTAAAGTTTCTGTATCCATATTTATGGCACACTCCATTGACTAACCCGGTCCCGTGAAACGCAAATACTGCCGGTATACTATAACCAAAAATTCCATACAATGGATCGATGCAATACAGTATCGCTACGTACAATAACAAAATTTTAAAGTAATGTCTGTGTACAAATACTACAGATTTATTTTTAATTAGGTCTTTAACCAATGCCGGATTTAAATTAAATTCCGACCATATGTGCAATTGACTTTTTACTAGTCCTATTGATTGAGGACTATGAGGATCCTTTTCACTATCAGAAAATGCGTGGTGCATTCGGTGTGTTCCTACCCATCCAATGGGTGTTCCTATAGTAGGCGGAACACTAAATGCCAACATAATTGTTTCCCAAAATTTATTAGTAGTAAAACTTTTATGAGTAAAATATCGATGCAGGCCACCGCTTACTCCTACAATACAAAGTATGTACCAAATTAAAAATGCTATTCCAAATTCCAAAAAAGATCCGTACATAAATGCAGGAATAATCATAAAATGATTAAACGCATTTATAACTCGAAGTTTAGTATTGAAGGACACAGAAATATTTAGCTCACCTGCACATCGTATAAATATTTTTATGCTAACATCAAGAAGATTAACGCCAGAAGATAAAATTAAATTTCAAGAACTAGTAATGGCTCGTCCTGAAATTGATTTATATGATGACTATCTGCAGTTTGGTCAGCACAAAATCGATGAATATCTAGATCAATTGCAAGACACAAAAATTATGTTTGGAACTTTTGACGGTGAAGATCTCATTGCTACGCTAGGAATGATATTTAACAATGTTAGCCCAACTTGGTTGCTAGGATTGATGATAACCAAGAGATCAACTTTTGGTTATAATTTAAAAACAAATGGCATTGCCGGTGCAATGGAATTGGCGTTAGATCTAGCAGAATCAAAAGAAATTTACAAGTATTTTACTTTTATTAAAAAACAAATATTACCTCTTACTCATAGTAAGTGGTTTATATATGTTCCTCGGTTACAAAAATATTCCTTCGTCATAGAAGAAATAATACCCGCAGGAATCGCTAGCAAATATCTATCTCATCGGGCAATTGCGTATAATAAAATTTACAACGAAGATTATCTAATTCGATCAGCCACTGCGTTGGATGACATTAGAGTTTACAAACATGCCTATACTAAAAATTGATACCACTGACAACGACTATTACAGTCAATGGTATGCACCACATACCGCCTGGCCGCTACAAACTGCAACATGGAGAGCATTGCCGGATCACTATAACTTTGATGTTGATCGTATGCGAGCTGAATTAGAAACTCTCCGTAAGTCGTATGATTTCAAGCCCTTTCAAATCAATCTAGAAGGCAAACAACGAATGACGTATCAAGGTATCAGTTTAACTGCTAGAGAAAATAGTGAAGATCCCGAGTACGATAGTTTACGATTGTTTGGTCACGCCGAAGACGGTAAAGAGGAAGAATTAGATATTAGTCAGGTGTTCCATCAAATGGACAGTAGAAGCACTGAGGTTAAAAAAGCAGCATGGCTTAATGAAAAAATATTTAATACTCCTACCAATGCGTATAGCGGTTACTTTGCTGAAGTAATTGATAAATTTAAATGTCCTAAAACCAAGGTGAGATTATTGAATTTAAGACCAAAGGGTGTGATTACTCCTCACGTTGATTTTCCTTATTATAAACAGATCAGAATTCATGCAGCGATTTATACAAATGAAAATTCTTGGTACGAAGTTGAGGGACAAAAATTTCACATTCCGGCCGATGGAAGATTTTACTGGTTTGATGTTGGCAGAAACCATGCAGTGTGGAATGACGGAGATCAAGATAGAATTACACTAAGTGTTAATCTTACAGTATATGAAGATTTAAATAATGCTCCAACAAATCAGGGTAAAGATTTAATGCAGTTAATAGACGAGTGCAACTTATGAACAAAGTAATACCTATTTCCAAAATAAACTATTTTGAATTAGAGCCCGAAAATAATATTTTTTATTCAGTAGTTGCCGACATAACACATAGATGCAATATGGAATGTGCCAACTGTTACATTCCCAATAGAAACATTCTAGACATGGACGCTGACAAATTAATAGACTGCATTAGTAGATTTCCTAAAAGATCTGAGATTAGACTAATCGGCGCAGAACCGACCGTTCGAAAAGACCTTGAGGAAATTATCAGCAGGATTAGAGAAACTGGGCACAGACCAGTCATGATGACAAACGGTTTAAAATTAGCCAATTATGACTATGCTAAAAAGATTTATGATGCAGGACTAAAAACTATCAATATTAGTATGAATGGCGCAGATGACGATGCTGTTTATATTATCACTGATGAGCTAAAATGTGCCAAACGAAAAATGAAAGCATTAAAAAATTGTGCAGACATTGGTTATTTTATCAACATCAATTGCATCATAATGAAAGGTGTAAATGAAATGGTTATACCTAGACTTTTAGAAATAGTTAAAGAGTTAGGTACTAACTCTGTTATCAGATTTAGAAATGTAGGACAACTTGGAAGATACACATTAGAGCACGAAGAAAATTATTCATTTGAAGAACTTATAGATTTAGTGGCCGCTAGCACAGGAAAAAGTGTAGACTACATTAAAGAACACAATACAGTTAACGGATATGAAGAAAAAAATAATGTATTGTTTCCCTTAAATCCCGTTGATAAATTTAAAACAGTATGGATTAAAATAACCAACTGGAGTCCCGAGGGTGATATTCCAGATCCTGGCAGCCGCCGCCGTGGTCGCATTACAGAAAATTTTAAAGTGGCGCCATTTTTTGAACACGTTAAACTTAATGAATTTAAATATTAATAAAGGAACAGTATGTTAACAGATTTTAAAATTAAAGATATCAAAGGTAATGAAATTGATTTTAATCAGTATCAAGGAAAAGTTGTACTGTTAGTAAACGTAGCCAGCAAATGTGGCCTAACGCCACAGTACGCACAACTAGAAGAATTATATCAAAAATATAAAGACAAAGGTTTTGAAATTATCGGTTTTCCCTGCAATCAGTTTGGTGGCCAGGAACCTGGCACTCCGGAAGAGATTGTGCAATTTTGCGAATCTAAGTATAATGTTTCATTTACACTAACTGAAAAAATTAATGTTAAAGGTACAGATGTTCATCCTCTGTTTAATTGGCTTGCATCACAGACCAGTGATCCTAGTACCTGTATGTCTTGGAATTTTGTAAAATTCTTAATCAACAAAAACGGTAAGTTTGAAGGAAGATACGCTCCTAAACAAGAAGCCAGTTCTTTAGATGCAAAAATTTCACAGTTGGTACAATAATGGAAGACCAGATTAAAAAAATCATTAGTAAACAGCTTGGTATTAAGATAGATAAAATTACCAACGATCAAGATCTCATCAACGACCTTAAAGCAGATTCACTTGATACTGTAGAATTGATGATGTCTATTGAAGAGCAGTTTGGCATTGACTTTGCCGAAGAAGATGTAGGTAGTTTGAGTACAGTACAAAGTGTTATAGATTTTGTTAAAAGATTATCAGCATGAATCTAGGCTGTGATATCATAGCAGTTAACAGATTTGAAAGATGGACCCCGCTGTGGGTTTCGAGGTACTTCGGTGATGCTGTATATAATCAATGGATAGAAAGAAATCAAAGTATTGATTATCTTGCGTCTAGGTGGGCCATGAAAGAATCCATTTTCAAGTGTTGTGGTATTCGCGAAAACATCGTAAATGACACTAGCGGAAAACCTATAAGTAAATATTGTGCAGTATCTGCAACACACGATAATAATATGTGTTGGGCAATTGCTGTAAAACTTTAATCAAAAAAATAGGACCCGAAGGTCCTATTTTACATTGTAGGTCCGTTGCCGTTCCTAAACCCTACTGCACCGCCTTCTTCTTCGATACGTTTTAACACGTCTTCAAACAAAATAGGTGCAAAGTCCGGAGTTTGTTCTACACATACGCAGTGGTAGCGTGGATCGATCTCGTCACTGTATAAGATTTCTCCTGTCTTAGCATCAACACCACGAGCCTTACGCACACGATTTGCATGTAAGTGGCCGTGAATGTTAACTCCGAATCGACCCAAGCTGTCACTATGTAACGGAATATGGCTCAAAATCATACCGTTCATAACGTGATAGGCTCTAAGTTCTCTAAAGTGAGCACGGTAGTCCTCGTCCCTAAAGATATCGTGGTTACCACGGATTAGGACCTTGTCGCCGTGCAATCTACGTAAAATACCTAAAGCCTTGCGATTGATCACAACGTCACCTAAATGGTAAACCTTGTCAGTGGGCTTGACTCGTTCGTTCCAGGCCTTGACCATGGCTTCGTCCATTTCATCGGCATCGGTCCACGGTCTTAATTTTTCACCATCGTTACGTGTGAAGCGGCATACACCTGTGTGTCCAAAGTGCGTGTCGCTTACTAAGAATACACTTGGCATATTGCCTCCTTGTTAGTAAGTTTCTTTTACAATATCAAATTTTTCTGCAGGCCATTTAGCTTTGAACTCATCTGTCTTAATGTAGTCGTTGTATGCTTTGGCATCAAAGAATACCTTATGAAAGGCTGTTGTAAATGTACCTTTTGGGTTTATAGTCAAATAAACCGATTTTGCTTTGCCTGCCATATGATCCTTTACTGTGTAAGTATATATTATACAGTCAAAACAAAGCCCTGTCAACTAAAATCAACAGGGCCAATGTGTTGCATTTCTCTTATTACAATCTATAAGAGACACGACCTTTTGATAGATCGTAAGGACTGACTTCTACCTTGACTCGATCGCCTAGAATAATACGAATCTTGTGTTGCTTGAGTTTGCCGCTGGTATAACACAGCATCAAGTTGGACATGTTTTCAATCTTTACCTTGTACATGCTGCCAGGCAGAACTTCTTCTACAACTCCTATTAATTCAATGATATCTTCTTTGGCCATCTAGTTTTTTATCTTTCCTTTTTTACGCGGCCGATTCGGCTCGCCTTGTTCCAATCGTATTTCACACCATCTGGACATTTACCATCCTTGATGCTGTCTACCCCAAACACTCCTACGATTTCAAATTCGCCACCTTGAATGGTAACGAATACATTTAATTCTTTGGCAAATGCCATTGCTAAATCCAAATTAGCAAACTCTGTTGAGCTTTCTTTTTTTATTACTTTGTACATACGACTATTATACTATATTTCCTTCAAGTTGTCAAGTGGTGCTCCAGGCTGGTAACGATCCAGCGTCTATACATTACCAATGTATTGTACTGCCTTTGTACTACAAGAGCGTGGTCCGGCCTACAGGAATCGAACCCATATTCACGGTGTAGAAGACCGCTGTATTATCCATTATACTAAGGCCGGATAAAGAAAAACCCTGCCCTAAGTACTATGTCTTAGAGGGCAGGGCCGTGTTGTTGATGACAGACTACTTATCCCATTATACTCCGCCTGTCAGGGAGAGTTATTGTTTTACATCGTATTCGTAGTTTACTGTATTCAGATTCTCTCTGAAAACTCCAGCACCGTTTTTGGTATGAAACCGTTTGGCCATCTCGGTCTTTGGACTCAGAGTGACAAAGCGTTCTATGCTGGGAAACTGTCGTTGTATTTCTGCCACAGTTGCTCTCAGCAATTCTACACCAGCACCCGGTGCGTAACTCCAAATGGTATAGAATATTGCCGCAGTTGGCACTTCAGCATCTTGAACTAGATCGCTAACATCTTCTGGGATAAAGTCCTGTAGACTAACGCACACCATGGCTCTAGGAATGTCATCTATTAGAGCACTCACAAACTTGTTCTTTCCTACCCTAAACTCTTTAGACAACTCGGGTCGAACGGGATCATCCTTGATGTAGTCTAACAGTGGATCAGTAAGATTTGTGATAAAGGATAACATTTTTTTCTTTCAGTTTATATGCGTACTTATGTCTTTTAGGTAAAAAGTGTGTTACAATTTTATTACAGTAGATATTCTACGTCAACTGCTAGAATAAATCTGTAATCATTGCTTTGAACCACACCTGGTCGATGCCATTGATTGCTGGGATACAACAACCAATTGTAATCACTAGGGCGAACAAAAAACTTTCCATCGCTTTTTGGTCCGTTAGGTGCCATTTCAGTTCCGCAATAATCACGGTCTTTTACATCCTCGGGAATATGCAGATAAAATATACCACTTAACATCTTGGCATTTGGGTTTTGAGGATGCCAATGATTGTGCCATAACGTTTCACGATCTTCTGCACCTTGTAGATTGGTCATAAATGACCAGGCCATCATGTTATTAACTTTTACTTCTCGTCCAAGATACATAAACACACTG
>Ga0209353_10000309_pt1 | contig 29975 bp, 24 predicted proteins | sample LauGreSpBDMM15SD_2_FD_187561 | JGI IMG/M metagenome (GOLD analysis project Ga0209353, IMG submission 187561) | Freshwater lake microbial communities from Lake Michigan, USA - Sp13.BD.MM15.SD (SPAdes) (version 2) | ecosystem: Environmental > Aquatic > Freshwater > Lake | place: Lake Michigan... | reverse complement strand
AAAAGTATTTGGTATATTTCATGATGAAGAAGCACTAGCAATGTTCTTAGCTATGTTAGCTATGGGAGCAGGTGGAGGAAAGTCAGGTGGAGAATCAGAAGCTGAATTTGATGAAGAAGATGGTAAATTAAAAATCAGAGCAGCTGGTTTAATATTTCCATTTTTGGTTCATGAAATTATTAAAGGTTTATATGAAATCGTATCGTTACAAGGATTTACTAAAAGTAAAGAAGTAAATCAAGCTACAGTAGCGTCAGCAGACAAATTAGAATACGAACCAGAAGATTTTGCTTTTGGAACTCACATTCAAGAGGCACTAGAAAAATTATATAAAGAAGCTAATGTTCGTGATAAAATATCATTTGAATTGTTTTTAGCTAACTTATATAGAGAAGACGATGCAACAGCATTTATATCATTTATTGAAAATCTAGTAAACAACAGACTGTCGTCAGACCAAAAACGTTGGGCTTTAGATTACATGGAACCAACACCAGAGGAAGAAGATGAAGATGATGTTGATTTGTCAGATTTAGGTTTAGAAGAAGAATTTAAACGTATGCAAAAACTAGCTGGTATTTAATTACAAAACATGATCAAATTAATAGACATATTAAAAGAAATCGAATGTTGGGATGGTTACAAATTAGGTAAACCAAAAACTAAAATATCATCCAAAACAGGTGAACGTGTAAATAATTGTGTTCCTCTTGAAGAAGATGATATAGATGAATATGATGTTGAAAGTCCACAAGACATAAAAGAGTTTGTTCAATTCATGAGAGAATATAAACAAACACTATCTGAAGCTGAATATCGTGGTCGTAAAGTTCAACTTGGTAAACCGATGCAAGGTGATATTAAAAAATTTAAAGTATACGTTAAAAATCCTAAAGGGAAAGTAGTTAAAGTAAATTTTGGATTTGGTGGTACATCGGCTAAAGGTAAAAGAATGAACATAAAGAAAAACAACCCCGTAAGACGAAAGGCGTATAGAGCTAGACATCACTGCGATACTCCAGGACCACGTTGGAAAGCAAATTACTGGTCTTGTAGAAAATGGTAATGAACAAAAAAATGCATATATTTATAATAAAATAAAAACTAAAAAAATGAGTAAATTAAGACAACTTATACGCGAATCAATTAATGAATATATTAAAGCAATTGATGAGGCAGGACATAAAGCAGGTATGGAAGCTAGAATGACAGCAACTCAAGATGCTATAGCTAAACGTAAGAAAATGACTGAGTTAGATGGATTAGATGAAGATGTGAAAGGCATGATTGATCCTAAAAAAGTAAAAGACATTAATGCCGAAGTAAAAGCACTAGAAAAAAGCTTAACTAAGTTACAAAAACAGTTAGATAAATTTACTTCAAAATCAGATAAAGGAGAAAAAATAGAAGATACTGAAGATACTGAAGAAGAAAAAGAAATCGTTGACGAAGTTTCAATTGATGAAAACGAAGGAATGGACATGGAAGAAAGATATGATGAAGAAGGCAACCCAGATAAAAACGGAATGTATGATGCAGGTGGAAACTTCATTGGAGACGAAGGTCAATCTATGGATAAAGCTGAATATGATGAAGAAAATGAATATGGTATGGAAGAATCAATGAGTATCTACGAAATGCTTCATATGCAAAAAATGGCAGGTATTATTTCAGAATCTGAATATGTTGTTAAAGTTAACGAAGCAAAAAAGAAAAAAGCATCTGCAGATATGGTTAAAAAATCTAAATCAGTAGTTAAAAAAGCACATATTGATAAAGATATTGATAAAAAAAAACTAAAAGTTTAAAAGAACAAGTATTAGCTTTATTTGAAGGTGGTAATGAAAGATCTAGACATAATAAAGAAGTAGAAGATGTTATCAAGAATGTAGAAAAGATATTATTACCAGGTATAGTTAGTGATCAGAGCTTTATTAAAAAACTTAAAACTGATAAATTATTTAAAAACAACTTTGAAAATTTAAGTGGTAGCTTTAAAAATGATGTATTCATGCATATAGCTAGAACATTTGAAATGGATAACCCAGAAGCAGAATACGAGGAAATATTTTCCTAATTTACAGAACACATTCATTGCGTGTTCGAATATAACAAAGTTAAAGGAGTAGTGGCCTGATCGTAAGATCGGGCCTCTTTAATTTGGCTTACTTAATAAAATAACTTATATTTACAATATGGATAAAAAAATCGTAATCATAGGAGCGGGTGTATCTACTCAATATCAAGTACTACATCTTTTAAAAAACGGATACCCTGGAAATTTAATTAATATAATTGATAAGGGAAATGATATTCATACTCGTAAACCTGAAGAAGTAATGAATGGAGCTGGTGGAGCTGGTACTTGGAGTGACTTTAAAGTTATTCCTTCCTTTAATCAAGGAGGTATATTCTTCCCAAATTACTGTACCAATAAAGAATATGCTGAAAAATTATCTAAACAATTATATGACTATATAGTTGAGTACCACCCAGAATCTTCTAAAATAATGTACACAGAGCCAGTTGAAGAACCCCAATTTATAAAAGATTCACCTTTTGAATTAAGACAATCCCCATGTTACCATTTAGGTACAGATTATGGTCAACAACAAGTAAAAAACATATTCGAATACTTTGAACAGTGTGGTGTAAACCAAACATATAATGTTGAAATAACAAATATTGATTTGCATCGTAATGAAATACATATAGGACATAATTGTATTAAATATGATACTTTAATTATTGGAACTGGTAAATCAGGAATGGATTTACTTACTAAATTAATAAATAAATATAATTTAGAGACAATACCTAAACCAGCACAATTCGGAGTTAGATATGAAACTGATGGAAAATATTTTGAAGAATTAAATAAAATAGCTTACGATTTTAAACTATATAAGAAATTTGGAGAGGATAGCGCACGTTCATTTTGTACAAATAATTTCGCAGCATTTGTAGCTGAAGAAGAAACATACGGGATGAAAAGTTTTAATGGTCATGCCCATAAAGACCCAAATAAAGAAAATGGATTAACTAATTTTGGAATTTTATTAGAGGCTCGTGGTATTGAAGATCCGTTTGTATTTAGTAAACAATTAGTAGAATTTTTTCAAAATGAAGGGGTGGCAACATATTACTCTCCTATAGGTAGAGAACCATCATTAACAGATCAAGGAAAAAAAGTCCCTGGATATAAAATATCATTAAATAAATTCAAAACGGGATTCGGAAAATATGCTGAGTATATAATGGAATTTATAGAAGATTTAAATAATACATTTGGGATAAATGATAATTATATATTTTATTGCCCTGAAGTAAAATTTTTAACCAACGAAATTTTATTAAATAAAGCTAACTTATCGTTACCTCAATATCCCAATGTTCATTTACAAGGTGATGCAGCTGGAGCAAGAGGTATATATATTTCAGCACTACATGGGATTTATGTTGCAGAAGCCTTGCTTTCATAATATTTATATTCATGGAAGACAATGATTACCCAGATTTTATAGAAAATTTTTAAACATAAATTATGAAAAACCTTAGAGAACTTATACAAAACCAGTTAAAGGAAATGGCTGCGCCAAAAACTTTGTATAAAATTAATAACCCAACTAAAGCAAATGAATTAATTAATTTATATGCTCAAGCTAGTAATTACAAATGGATAGGTGATATGATTCAAATTATAAAAGATGCAGGTGAAGATGGTATTTTAACCGAAAATATTATTGAAGGGTTATATAGAGAATATCAAGAAAATAAAACATCACAAAATGTTAATCCACCATTAAAACGTTTAACAGATAGTGGGGTGTTAATTTTAAGTAAAGTAAGGAAATAAATTAGAGGGCTTGGATTACCAAGCCTTCATTTGTATATTTACAAAAATTAAAAGTTATGAAAATAGGATTTACAGGTACAGTAAGTGTAGGAAAGACTACACTAGTTAACTCACTCAAAGAACTACCAGAATTTAAACATTACAATTTTTCTACTGAACGCAGTAAATATTTACGTGATTTAGGTATTCCTTTAAATACAGATAGTACATTAAAAGGACAAACAATATTCTTAGCAGAAAGATGCAGTGAATTAATTCAAGCAAACGTTATAACGGATAGAACCGTGATAGATGTAATGGCATTTACTTTTAATGCTGAATCCATTAATACCGCAGATAAACACGGATTTGAAGAATACGCTTCTCGTTTTATTGAAGAATATGATTGGATATTTTATGTAAGCCCATCAGGAGTACAAATAGAAGACAATAGTGTACGTACTACAGATGCTATTTACCGAACTCAAATAGATCAAACAATTAAACATTTATATTCAGAACATTTATGGAGAATTAAAAATTTTGGTATTGTTGCTGGTTCTAACGAGGATAGAATTAAACAAATACAATCTTATTTAAATTTATAATATTTATAATCAAAACTCTATATAAATGAAACGCAAAGACTTATATGAATTTGTTCGTGAACAAATTATAAATGAATTAACTGAAGCAGGTACCAAAACATTCATAGCAAGCTCAGCCTCAGACGAAGAAGCTGCTGTTAGTAGTGACTCATCTATTTCATCTACAAATAAACAAGCAGCTATAAAAGCATTAAAAGGTTCTAAACCTGGGGCATCTGTTGTAGTTCCTACAAACGAAATGTCTCGTAAAGGTCGTAATATTCAAATGGGTGAAAATTTTGCTACTATTAAAAACGCATATGCTGGTAGTATGATTGAAAGAATTTTAGATACAGTTGAAGAAGCAGGTGAAGAAGGTATAACACCTAAAAACATCATGGCTGCTGTAGGTATTAAATTTTCATCTGTACTTAACCCAATAATGGGGGAATTAATAGAATTAGGTGCTGTTACTGGTCCTGCTCCAAAAGAAGCAGAAGTAGAACCCGAAGAAATTACACCTGAAGATGATTTAGCAAGTTTAAATATTCCAAAAGTAGTAGCTAACCCAGATGAAGAAGAGGATGAAGTTGAAAAAGATGAATGGGAAACTAGTGATGAGGAAGAAAGTTCTGATGAAGAAGAACCTAAAATAAATGCTAAAGATGCAGATAAAGAAGCTGAAAAAGAATTAGGTAAATTAAATGCTAAAAAATTATCTCCAGAAGAAGAAGATGTAATTAATAAGTATAAAAACGCTATTACTAATAAATCAAAAGTATTAAAGGATAAAAAGGCATCTACTGATGATAAAGCTAAAGCAAAAGCAGCTTTGGATAGCTATAAAAAGAAAGATGATCTTAAAAAATTATTTAATAAAAAAGGCGGTAAGAGTTTAATTGATTTTATAAATGATGAATTAAACAAATAATGAGTCGGTCTAAACAAATAATGAATTGGTCTGAAAATAAAAATAAATTCTATTTTATCATTATTGTAGTATTAGTTATTATACTTTTATTACAAAAATGTAGTGGAGATATTGCCAAACCAACTCCACCATCAACTGATACTGTAAGAACTACGGATACATCTTATATCACTCTTACTAAAGAAGTACCAAAATATATTCCTAAATGGAAAACAAAGATAGAATATATTCATGATACAACTAAAGTAGTAGATACAGCATATGTTATAGGAGATTACTACTCAACTTACTACTATCAAGATTCTTTAATAGCAGATTCTTTACGTGTTTATATAAATGACTCTATTACTCAAAATAAAATAAAATTAAGAGATATAAAATATAAAATCACTATACCAGTAATAAGTAACACACTTACTATAGTTCAAAGAAAAAATGAATTTTATGTAGGTGTAGGATTAGTAGGAAGTCAAAATGGAATTAACTATTTTGGACCTGAATTGTTATTAAGAACAAAAAAGAAAAGCGTTTATGGTATTGGAGTAGGGGTAGATGGAAATCTAAAACCCAATTTAAGTCTAAGAACACTTTGGAAAATAGGCAAAAAATAATGTCACAAGATTTAAAACAAATAATAAGGGATGAATATATCCTTTGCGCAAAAGATCCAGCTCACTTTATGCGTAAATACTGTAATATACAACATCCTCAACGTGGACGAGTTATATTCAATTTATACCCATTCCAGGCTAAAGTATTAAATTTATGGAAAGAAAATCCATATTCTATTATATTAAAATCTAGACAGTTAGGTATATCAACATTAGCAGCAGGATATTCTTTGTGGTTAATGTTATTCCATCAAGACAAAAACGTTCTTTGTATCGCTACCAAAGTTGAGACAGCCAAAAATATGGTTACTAAGGTAAGATTCATGTACGATAACTTACCTTCATGGCTTAAAGGAATTAAACCTTTAGAAGACAATAAATTATCTTTTAAATTACCAAACGGCTCTCAAATTAAAGCAGTGTCAGCAGCTGGTGACTCAGGTCGATCAGAAGCAGCATCATTATTAATAATAGATGAGGCCGCATTTATTGATAACATTGGCGAAATATGGGCTTCAGCTCAACAAACTTTAGCTACGGGTGGTGGTGCAATTGTATTATCAACTCCATTTGGTACGGGTAACTGGTTTCATCAAACATGGGTAAGAGCAGAAGCTCAAGAAAATGACTTCTTACCTATTAAACTACCTTGGTATGTACATCCCGAAAGAGATGAAGCATGGAGAAAAAGACAAGATGAATTACTAGGCGACCCAAGATTAGCAGCACAAGAATGTGATTGCGATTTTAGTACCTCAGGTGAGGTAGTATTTTATCAAGAACATCTTGAATATATGTCTACAACTCATGTTGTAGAACCTATGGAAAGACGAGGAGTAGATAAAAACTTATGGGTTTGGGAAGCACCTGACTATACTAGAAATTATATGGTTATAGCTGATGTAGCTAGAGGCGATGGACGAGATTACTCAGCATTTCATGTATTCGATTTAGAAACTAATGCTCAAGTAGCAGAATATAAAAGTCAAATATCACCAAAAGAATTTGGATATTTGCTGTGTGGTATAGCTACTGAATATAATGAAGCTATGCTTGTAGTTGAAAATGCAAATATTGGTTGGTCTACTTTAGATTCTATTATAGAAAGAGGATATAGAAACTTATATTATTCACCTAAAAGTGACAGTACAACTTCTGATTCGTATTTTACTAGGTATGAAGATACATCTAAAATGACACCTGGTTTTACTATGTCTGCTAGAACTCGTCCCTTAGTAGTTAATAAAGGAAGAGAATATTTAGGTGATCATAGTGTTATCATTCGTTCAAAACGATTAATAGAAGAAATGAAAGTATTCATTTGGAAAAATGGAAGAGGAGAAGCACAATCAGGATATAATGACGATTTAGTTATATCTTTTTGTACTGGAATGTATGTAAGAGATACAGCCTTAAAAAACAAACAACAAGGAATAGAAATGACAAAAGCAACATTAAATAATATATCTAAACCATCATCATATCAAGGAGCATATTTTGCATCCGGAACTGACAATCCATATACTATGAATTTAGGTAATAATCAAAGCGAGGATATTAGTTGGTTAATTTAAAATAAACAAAATGGCAGATACAAGTGTATTCACACGATTAAAAAGATTATTCTCAACGGATGTAATTATTCGAAATGAAGGAGGAAATCAAGTTAAAGTAATTGATGTAAATTCAATTCAAAATAGTGGTAAATATGAAACCAATTCATTAGTTGATAGATATAGTAGAATATATTCTCAAAACGCTACCTCACTTTATGGTCAACAATTAAATGTTAACTTTCAATACCTAAGAGCCCAACTATATTCAGATTATGATGTAATGGACACAGACGCTATTGTAGCATCTGTTTTAGATATTGTATCCGATGAGTGTTCATTAAAAAATGAAATGGGTGAAGTATTACAAATTCGTAGCTCAGATGAAGATATACAAAAAATATTATATAACTTATTTTATGACGTATTAAATATTGAATTTAATTTATGGTCATGGGTTAGACAAATGTGTAAGTATGGTGACTTTTTCTTAAAGCTAGAAATTGCGGAAAAACTAGGAGTATATAATGTTATACCTTATACTGCATACCATATTCAACGCCAAGAAAATTATGATAAAGCAAACCCATCATCTATAAGATTCAGATTCAGTCCTGATGGATATGTTGGTGGGGGTACATATAATGTTCCCAATCAACAAGATGATACTAATGGAATATATTTTGATAATTATGAAATGGCTCATTTTCGTTTACTAACGGATGTTAACTATTTACCTTATGGACGTTCATATATTGAACCAGCTCGTAAATTGTTTAAACAATATACATTGATGGAAGACGCTATGTTAATTCATAGAATATCTCGCGCCCCAGAAAAACGTGTATTTTACATTAATGTTGGATCTATTCCTCCTAATGAAGTAGAAAATTTCATGAAGAAAACAATTTCAACAATGAAAAAAACACCATATATGGATCAACAAACTGGTGAATATAATTTAAAATACAACATGCAAAACATGATGGAAGATTTTTATATTCCTGTTCGTGGTAATGATAGTGCTACAAAAATTGAGACTACTAAAGGTTTAGAATATAATGGTATTGAAGACGTAGCTTATTTAAGAGATAAGTTGTTTGCTGCTTTAAAAGTACCAAAAGCATTTATGGGTTACGAAAAAGACTTAACTGGTAAAGCAACATTAGCAGCTGAAGATATTCGTTTTGCTCGTACAATTGATAGATTACAACGTATTGTGTTATCTGAATTATATAGAATAGCATTAGTACATTTATATGTTCAAGGATATACAGGTGAATCATTAACAAATTTTGAAATTACATTAACTACTCCATCAATCATTTATGATCAAGAGAGAATAGCATTAATGAAAGAAAAAGTTGATTTAGCTAAAAACATAATGGAAGCCCAATTATTACCAACAGATTGGATCTACCACAATGTATTCCATTTTAGTGAAGATCAATTTGATGAATACAGAGATTTAATATTACAAGATGCTAAACGTAAATTCAGATTAGGTCAAGTAACAGAAGAAGGCAACGATCCATTAGAAACTGGAAGATCGTATGGTACACCTCATGATTTGGCTTCATTATATGGTAAAAGTAGAATGACGTCTGACCCAGGAAATGTACCTGCAGGTTATGGAGATGATGTTAAATTAGGCCGTCCTGAAGAAAAAGTATCAAACATTAATACTCAAGATAACGTATTTGGTAGAGATAGATTAGGTAGAAAAGATATGAAAGTTGACGACCAGCCAGGATATAACAGCAAAGCTATTAACGAAAATTCAAATACTACATATTTAAAGAATAAACAGTTTTTAACTGAAATTCAAAAAACATTAGTATTCCAAACTGATAAAGCAAAAGAATCACTACTTGATATTAATCAATTGCGAGATTAATATTTCCTTATATATTTATAATAAAAATAACTACTAAATGCTAATAAAACATTCTAAGTACAAAAACACAGGCATTTTATTCGAACTTCTAGTAAGAACTATTACTGCAGATACATTATCGGGTAAAAATTCAGAAGCGACTAATATCCTGAAAACATACTTTAGTAAAACTGAGTTAGGTCGTGAGTATAAACTATATGATAGTTTACTTAAACGCACTAACTTATCAGAAGGTAAAGCAGAAGTTATTATTAACACGGTTTTAGAAAGTGCTAAACAATTAAATCGTACTTCTCTTAAAAAACAAAAATACAATTTAATTAATGAGATTAAAAAACACTACAATTTAGAAGATTTTTTTAAATCAAAACTTCCTAACTATAAAGCTCAAGCTGCAGTTTACACGTTAATTGAGGCATATAGTGATAATAAAAAACAATCTCATGAGCAAATCATCACTAATAAACTATCTTTATTAGAGCATTTAACATCAAACATAGTTAAATCTAAAGAAACTACATCTAGCATTATGGATGAATTCAATCACCATGATAAAGATACTCGTATTCTAACTTACAAAATATTATTAGAAAAATTCAATTCCAAATATTCAGATTTTAGCAATAACAAAAAATCTGTTCTTAAAGAATTTATTAATAGTGTAGATAACACAAATAAATTAAAAGAATTTTATAATTCTAAGATCAATGAAATTAAATCTGAACTTACTTCATTAAATACAAAAACTAAAAACCAAGTTACTAAAATTAAAATAAATGAAGTATCTACATTTTTGGTTAAATTAGATAAAAATGATAAAGTAAATAACGATCATATAGTAAATTTACTTCAATATTGTGATTTATTAGAAGAACTCCAGCAAGTAAATGGAAAATAAAGAGTCAACAGGATTTGAAACAAGCACCCCCGAAACTGACCAGGAAACTGGAAAAATTTCTTGGGATGTTAAATATAAAGCTGACTATGCTTTAGTATATAAAAGATTTAAAGAACTTAATAAAGCCCTTAAAGATTTTGTCACATACGAAGAGGTTAGAACTGATCCTAAATTAATGGAAGTAGGTAGATGGTTTAACACTTTATATAATACATTTAGAACTCACATTCGAAGAGAATATCCTAAACAATTTAAACAACTTCAAACAATAGATGAAAGTCTAGTTAAAGAACTTATTCGTAAATCATTAGGGGAAGAAAGTGCTACTGGAGCTGGTGCGGGTGCAGCAACATTTACACCTGGTGAGGGTGCTAATTACGCTACACCAAACGCATTCAACCCAAATAAAAAAGCTAAAGGTGCCCAAAACATATATTACTATAAATTAGGTTGGAAACCTGTTGATGCTGAAAAATTACATAAGCAAGCTAAAGGTATTGAACATAAAGATTTATGGAAAAAGAAATTAGAAGAAACTGAAGAATCTTCTCAATCATATGTTGACTCATTAAATCTACCTGACCCATCACTAAAACAATTTATCGAAACTAGAGTAACTGATTTTGATAAAATAGAAGATAAATTAAATACATTGCTTCCTTTATTAAAAAAAGCAAAAACTGAAACTATGGAGTATTATAAAACATCTCCTGATTTTCAAGTTAAATACGGTACGGATTTAGCAGTAGACTACTTAGAAGACTTAATAACACTATTTAAAGAAAAAAAATAAAATGGCACAGACACTTCAAGAACATTATAACTTAATTAAGAGTGGAAAAGGAAACAAAACACAATTCTTAAGACAAGCGAGAGAAATGTTTCCTCAATATTTCAATCAATACTCAGATTTCGATACTACTACAAATGTATTAAGATCCAAACAAATTATTAGTGAAACAACAACTAATGTTGTTACTAAAGGATTTGATATCTACGATTGGAAAAAGATTTTAGCTGAAGAAGTTAAAGCTGAAGAAAAAGAAACATCTAAGGAAGTTAAGGATGCAAATAAAAATGCATATCAACCATCAGACATGAAAAATGCTGATAACGTTAACTTCAATGAAATCATGAAAGGATTTTATGCTGAATTAAAAGATCCTAAAAATCATGATAAAACAAGTGAAGAAATCAAAGCTATGGTTGTTAAAAACTTAGCTAAAGATTGTTTACACTATACTAAAGATGGTATGTTTGGAGAAAAAGGTGTAGGATATGTTACAGAAGTTCCAGGTTTAGGTACTCCAAAAGAGGCTAAAGGCAAACATAAATCTTCAGGATATGGTGATATTGAAAAAGAAGTAAAAGTAAAAGCAAATGTTCAAGATTCATTAGGTGATAAAGAAGCAGAAACTTCAATGCCTAAAAAAGTCAAAGAAATGTCTGTAACACCTCAAAATTCTGCAGGTGTTAAAAAAATGAAAATGCCTGGTACTGAAAAAACAATGAAATTGCAAGAAGGTATTCATGATCGTGATATTACTTCTGCTTCCCATACAAATGTAAGACAACTCCCCGGTGGATTTTGGGATAACATTAAATATGAAGATGCTTCTAAACTTTTTGATTATCATGAAAGAACAGGTGATTTACCAGCAGGTCTTTCTTCTGAAGGATATGATAAAATAATGAAAAAATTTAACATATCTAGAATGGATGATAGTGATATCCCATTTAAAAATATGACTGAAAATGCAGATGTTTATCAACAACTTGAAGATCTTCAAAATGAATTAATGTTCGAAAAGGACCCAGAACGCAAAGCTGAAATTGAAAAGAAAATTTTAGCATTATCTCAAGTAAAAGAATCAAAATTACGTTCTTTACTTAAATCAATGATTAAAGAAACATTAAAATAATTATGAAATCATTACTTATAGAAGTTACTCCACTTACCATATCACCACAGGCACTTAACGAGTCTCGTGATAAAGTATCTGGTAACCCATTAGTTGAAACTATATTAACTACTGTTGAAGAAAAAAATGGTAATGGAAGATATTATTCAAAAGAGTTATGGGAAAGAGAAATAAATAAGTATGCTGTATTAGTTAATGAAAGAAGAGCATTAGGAGAATTAGACCACCCAGACTCACAAATTATTAATTTAAAAAATGTATCACATAATATTACCAAAGTGTGGTGGGATGGAAATAAAATAATGGGTATATTAGAAATACTCCCTACACCATCAGGTAACATAGTAAAATCATTAATTGAATCAGGTATTAAAGTGGGTGTTTCATCTCGTGGAATGGGAAGTTTAAAACAAGTAGGTGAAGTATTAGAAGTACAAGATGATTTTGATTTATTAGGATGGGACGTAGTATCTACACCATCAAACCCAAACAGCTGGATATCTCCATTAAATGAAGGAAAAACAACAACATTAAATCCATATAATAAAGTAGATTCTATCGTAACAGAAATACTTTGTTCAAATGGTGCTTGCCCAATATTCTAATATATATGATTAAACTTATAGATATATTGAATGAAGGTATAATTCAACTTACGTCTGATGAAAGGAACCAAATAGAAACAATAATTCCTAAAATTATAGATATTATAGAAGGCCCATATCTTAAAAATACAGAATATAAAGAAATAGATTGGATTAATTATCAATTTGCTGACAAAACTCCGGGTAAAGTATTTGTGTATGTTGGGAATGATCGTACAAAAGCAACCGGATATTTTTATACTAATAATCCTAAAAATCCAACAGATAATGTTATCGTAATTCAACAAAATTTTTATAAACAATATTTTAATATTTTAAATAAAGGATATAATGCTTTAGTTGGAGATAAAAATCAAGGTATTGAAAATTTAAGACAAACTCTTAAGCATGAATTAATCCATGCTAAAGATCCAGCCTTAAATCATCATTTATCAAAAGAACCTTACGATACTGAAAAAAAGGAAGTTTATTATAAATCATGGACTGAATTCCAGACAATGACCGGTCAATTTTTTGAATCTATTATTTCAAATGTTGATAGAATAATGAGTAAAAATCCTTCTAATGAAAATATTAGAAAAATTGAATCTGCTCTTAATGAAATATTAAATTTTTACTCTGGTAAATCAAAAATAATATCACAAAACACAGTAGATTTTATCCAAGGTACTGATGAAAGAAATATATTTCAACGATTAATCAAATTCCCTATAAACTCAATTTTATATACATTGGGGGTGGATATTTCAAATTCTTTAGATAAATATGTATGGTATTTAGAACAAATTAAAAAATATAACCCTGAAGGGTATAAAGAATTTTTAAAAGATCTATATAAAACTATAGATCAAGCTAAAGATAAAATAAATGACGTATTGGATTCTACTCGAAAATTTAATCCAACAAGAGTTGATAATGTACCAACAAATATAACTTTAAAAGAAATGAAAAAACCACTGAACGAAGAATTCCGCAGAATGCAGTTGTTAGCTGGATTAATTACTGAAAATAAATACAAAGAAATTACAAACGAAACTTTTATTTTTGAAGAAGTATCTGATGAAGAAATTAAAAAAGCAGTAGCTGCAGCTTTAAATATTTCACCTGATCAAGTCATAAATCATAACCCCTCAGAAGAAGAAAAAAAAGTAAATGAAATTGGAGTTACTTTAGCTATTACTATTGCTGGTTTAATCCCCCCAGCTCTTAACTTAGCAGGAAATGCAGCTAATAAAGCAAAACAAATGTTTGGTTTAAATGATAAAGAAAAAGAAGTATTAGCTCAATTTAATAAACAAATTACTGAAAAAGAAAAATTAATAGAAAAATTAGATAAAGAAAATAATCCTAGAGAAGAAAAAGAAAGAGAATTATTAGACCAATTAATCGAACAAAGAGATAAACAATTCGGTACTAAATTAGGTAATATGGCTAAACATGCTGCTCATAGCTTACATGAAGCGTATGTATATCCCATTAAAAAAATGCTACAGTTTACAGCTTGGACCTATGAAAAATTTGGCAAAAAAACTAAACTATCAGATGAAAAATATAGAGAAAAAATAGCTAATATAATATACGCTACGGCAATGGTTGGAATAGCAGGATATGCTATACTTTCCCACATAGGACATTTAGCAGGTATTGCTCCTGTAGCTGCATTTATAGCTGATGGTGTTAAAGCTGGAAAAAGTATAGCAGATATAGTTAAAGGTGCTGCTTTATTAATATAAAATAACCCCCCTTTAGATAGTATCTTTAGGCCAAAGCGTTCCCTTAAAAAAGGAGCGCTTTTACTTTCCTTTGTGTTTTTAATATATCTGCATATATGTATAGCAAATGTGCCCAATTCTATGAGGCGCTAAATTAATAAAACTTATTACGCTTCGAAGATTCCTTCACATTAAGCGTATTTCCAAAACAAAAAAACAATTTAGGAAAAAATGGCAACAAACAGAGACTTGCTTAAAGAAGCAATCGCAGATGCTAAAACTGTTAAAGAAACAGCTATTGCAAACGCTAAAGCCGCTCTAGAAGAAGCATTTACTCCCTACCTTAAAGAAAAATTATCCATGAAAATTAATGAAATGGATGAAGCGTATGAAGAGGGTATGGGTGAAAATGTGTATGAAGAAGAGCTGGAAGAAGAAGTTACATTAGATGAACTTTTAGCAGAATTAGAAGAAGGTGAAGACGAAATGGAAGAAAACCTTTTCGAAGCTGAAGAAGAAGAAGAAAAAGAAGAGGAAATGTCTATTGAAGACATGGACGAAAATGATTTGAAATCTTTTATCGAAGACGTTATCAAAGACATGGTTAGCGCAGGGGAACTTGAGGCTGGACATGAAGGTGAAAATGAGGAAGAAGAAGAGGAAGAAGAAATGAAAATGGAACCTGAAGAAGAGGAAGAAGAAGAGGAAGAAGAAGTTGATCTTGAAGAATTACTAAATGAAGATGACTATATGTCTGAATCAAATATTGATCTTGAAGAGCTTTTAGCTGAGTTAGGAGATGATAAAGAATTAGAAGAATCAAATGAAGAACTTGAAGAAGCTATGGCTACAATTGCTGTGCTTAGAAAAGATCTTAATGAAGTTAACTTACTAAACGCTAAATTACTTTACACTAACAAAATCTTCCGTAACAAATCTTTAACGGAATCACAAAAAATCAAAGTTTTAACAGCATTTGACAAAGCAACAACTAAAAAAGAAGTTGAATTAGTTTATGAAACTTTAAATGAAGGATTGAAAATATCTACAATTACAAAATCCCCAATTAAAGAATCATTAAGTTCAGCATCTAAAGCTTTAGGCAGTGCAAAATCAAAACCAATTATCGAAAATGATGCATTCGCTCGTATGCGCGAATTAGCAGGATTAAAAAAGTAAAATTAACAATTTAAAAAACAATTAAAAACAAAAAAAAATGAGTGCAATTCAATCACTATTAGAATCAGCTAACCCATGGAAATCGTTACAAAGCGATGCTGGGAAATTAGCGACCAAGTGGGCTAAAACAGGCTTACTTGAAGGCTTTGGTACAGAAGTAGACAAGAACAACATGGCTATTATCTTAGAAAACCAAGCAAAACAATTAGTAATGGAAAACAGTGCAACTGGAGCTTCTCCAAACGCTGGTACATTTACTGTAGGACAGTCTGAAAACTGGGCAGGTATCGCTTTACCAATGGTACGTAAAGTATTTGGTCAAATCGCAGCTAAAGAATTCGTTTCTGTTCAACCAATGAACTTACCATCAGGTCTAGTGTTTTTCTTAGATTTCCAATACGGAACTGACAAGAATCCATTTGCATCAGGTGATTCACTTTATGGTGCACGTAACGCTAGTGGTCGTTTTCCATTCCAATCAACTGGTACAACTGGTGGTTTATATGGTGCTGGCCGTTTCGCTTACACTACTAACCAATTTTCAGCTTCTCTTCCAGTATCTGGTGCTGCTGTAGTTGCAGCTGGTACAGCTTCTTTAACAACAGCAACTTGGGCAGATGTAAATTTTGACTCAGCTTTATCTGCTTCTGCAGTAGCTAATATTTTCAAAATTACTGTTCCAACAACTACTTTATCATCATTTGACCCGGATGCAGTTCGTGCGTTTGTAGCATTAACAGGTTCATTAGCTACTGTAGCTTCTGCTTTACCTGCATTTACTACTTACAACTACACTGCTGGAACAATTTCGTTCTATGTATCTGCTTCAAGTGGTACTGTAGCTGCAAGTTCATTATTAACTGTTGAATACAACAAAACAACTGCTGATAATAATCGTGGTGATTTTGAAGATACAGCTGCTCCTTCATTCTCAACTCCGAATGCAGAAAGTGCAACTTCAATTGCAATCCCTGAAATCAACATCAAAATGCAATCTCAAGCAATTACTGCTAAGACTAAAAAGTTAAAAGCAGTATGGACTCCTGAGTTCGCACAAGATTTAAATGCTTACCAGAATATCGATGCTGAAGCTGAATTAACTAACATTATGAGTGAATACATTTCAATGGAAATTGATTTGGAGATCTTAGACATGTTAATTGAAGATGCAGCTGCTGCAACTGAATACTGGACAGTATTAAACAACGGTGTTTATAATCCATCTAACGCTAGCGGATTTGATTTCCCAACTTCAACTAGCCAAACAGGATTCTACAACACTCAAGGTGCTTGGTTCTCTACTTTAGGTACTAAAATGCAAAAAGTAAGTAACAAAATTCACCAGTTAACTTTAAGAGGTGGTGCAAATTTCTTAGTATGTTCTCCAACAGTTGCTACTGTTTTAGAATCAATCCCAGGATTTGCTGCTAACTCTAACGGTGATGCTGCTAATATGGAATTTGCAATGGGTGTTCAGAAAGTTGGTGCTATCAACAATCGTTACACAGTGTACAAGAATCCATATATGACTGAGAACGTTATTTTAATGGGCTTTAGAGGTAAACAATTCTTGGAAACAGGTGCTGTTTTTGCTCCATACATTCCATTAATCATGACTCCATTAGTTTATGATCCGAATACATTTACTCCACGTAAAGGTTTAATGACTCGTTACGCGAAGAAAATGTTACGTCCAGAATTTTATGGCCGCATTTATGTATCAGGTTTAACTAGCTTGTAAGCATAAATTACAATAAATAAAAAAGTCGGGCCCGTAAGCTCGGCTTTTTTTGTTCTAAAATATTACACCCATATTTATCAATAAAAGCTATGTCTCAAAATCCAAATGTAGAAGTTTTCACAAACAAGAAAAAACTTAAAGGTCCTATTAAATTTAAAATAGAACTTAACTCAGAACAAAAAGAAGCAAAACAAGCCATCTTAGATTGTCCAGTAGTATTATTAAAAGGAATGGCCGGTAGTGGTAAAACATTAGTTGCATGTCAAGCAGCTTTAGATTTAGTATTTAAAAAAGAAATGGAGAAAATAATTATTACTCGTCCTACTGTATCTAAAGAAGAAATTGGTTTCCTCCCAGGTGATTTAAAAGAAAAAATGGATCCATGGTTAGCTCCAATTTATGCTAATTTATATCTTTTATATGATAAAGAAAAAATCGATAAAATGGTTTTAGAAAATCAAATTGAAGTAGTACCATTTGCATTTATGAGGGGTAGAACGTTTCCTAATGCGTTTGTAATCGTTGATGAATGCCAAAATATAACACACTCACAAACAGAAATGATGTTAGGTCGTTTAGGTAAAGGAGGCAAAATAGTATTTTGTGGTGATTTAGCTCAAGTAGATTTAAAAAGTAAAAAAGATTCAGGTATTGGATTTTTCCCACGCCTAGAAGAAAGAATTAAAGGTGTTAAAATTATTAGTTTAAAGAAAAATCATCGTCATGAAATAGTAGAAGAAATTCTAAAAACATACGAAGAATTTAGAGACTAAAATATTTATAATTATAAAATAACTGTTGTTAAATAAGTTCTTAAAACATACTAATATGAAATTAATGAAAAATTATTACAAACCAACTCCTACAAAATGGAGAAGAATAGGAGATTCATTATTAGCTTGCGCCGCAGTAGTTGGTGGAGGTGGATTAATGGCTTATGATCAATTAAAAGAAGTTTACTCACCACATGAATTAAAAGTAATTATTGGTGCGGTATTAGTTGTTGGTATATTAGGAAAATTCTTAACAAATTTCTTTAAAGAAGATTCTATACCTCAAAATTAATTTACTACAATGAAGACATTTTTTGTTAATATTTATAACAAAATACTCAAATGTCAGCAGGTAGATACTCTTTTACAATAGAACAAGGTTCAACATTAAATTTAGAACTTCAATACAAAGACAGTAACGGAAATTCTGTAAATCTCTCCAGTTATGGAGGTAGAATGCAAATTCGTCCTTCTGTAGGTTCCGCTACTATTTATCTTACATTAAGTAGTTCATTAAACGCAGATGGTACTGGATTAAATTTTAGTGGTTCAAATGGTCAAACATCACCTTCTTCAGGATCAATTGGAATGTATATTTCAGCTGCTTCTTCTTCTGCATTAAATTTTGATATGGGGGTATATGATTTAGAAATATATTCTGGAAGTTTTGTAACAAGAATTTTAGAAGGTCAAATTAAATTATCTAAAGAAGTAACTCGCTAATGTCAAATGGCTGCATAGGACCAATCAACATAATTCCTGATAATAATGAAGTAGTACTACAAGATGTTAATCAGGTAATAACAGTAATAGACAATAACTGTTGTACAACTGTAGACATTACTCAACCAACAACTGCTGTAGTCCAAATATTAACTGGACCTATGGGACAATTCCCAACAGAAGGTCCTTATGGATTTACAGGTTCGTTTGGTATATCTGGTTCATTAATTGTAACAGGAAGTATATCTTCTAATTACATTCAATCTCCATATTTTACAGGTTCATTTTACGGAAACGGAACAGGAATATTCTCAGGATCTTTTAGTGGTTCTATTTCTTCTAACTTACAAGAAGTAACAGATAATGGAGCGACTACAACTAATGTTATTAGTGCTTCTGGTTTAGATACAAATGCTTTAAATGTTTTAGGTAATGTTACTGTAACCGGATCTTTAATAGTAAGTGGTTCAAATACATTTAGAAATATAGGTCCTGCTCAATTTACAGGTTCTACAGATATAACAGGAAGTTTAAGTGTTAATGGAGTAGATTATGAATTTACCTCTGCTTCATTTGATACTAGAATTTTAAACAATTCATCTAGTATATCTCTTTTGTCAGGAAGTTTCCTAAACACATCAGGTTCATTAAGTACTAGGGTAACAGATTTAGAAAGCTTTAGTTCTTCATTAGATGCTACATTTGCTACTGATGCTGAATTAAATGCTGCAACTGCTTCATTAAGTGGTTCAATTTCATATTTAAGTAGTAGCTACTTAGATTCAAGTGCATCATTTAATACTAGAATCTTAGACAACTCATCTAGTATAGCTTTATTGTCAGGAAGTTTCACAAATTTTAGTTCATCATATAGTACAGGTTCATTTACAGGTTCATTTACTGGTTCTTTATTTGGAACTGCATCATATGCTGAAAATGCTTTAACTGCTAGTTATGTTAAGAATGCTCAAACAGCTTCTTACGTCTTACAAGCAGTTAGTGCAAGTTATTCAACAACAGCTTCTTATGTTCAAAATGCACAGACCGCTTCATATATTTTAAATGCAGTTTCAAGTTCCTTTTCATCAACAGCATCTTATTTAAACACATTAAATCAAGATCTTACGTTTAATGGTAATTTAGTATTAAACGGTACAGCATCAATAACTTATTTAAATGTTGCTTATGAATCCTCATCAATAATATACTCTTCAGGTTCTAATCAATTTGGAGATGCTACTAATGATATTCAAACCTTAATAGGAACAGTAAAAGTAAGTGGAAGTTTACAAGTAACTGGAAGTACAAATATACCTAGTATAACAGGCTCATTATTAGGAACAGCAAGTTACGCTATAAATGCCGCTACAGCATCAAATATACTTGGTGGTAAAGCAACACATATACCGTTTTTTATAACGGACACTACATTAGCTACTAGTTCAATATATCAATCAGGATCAACTAGTATAATAATTAATCAAGATGCTAATACAACAGCAAACCCAGAAGCATTATATGTTTGGCAACCAAGTACTTCATCATTTAATGTAATAAGTGGTAAAGGAAACTTAAACAATTACTTACAGTTAAATATACAAAATACAAATCAAGGAGTAACAGCATCTTCAGATGTAGTAGCTACAGCCAATAATGGTAATGAGCTTATTAACTACATTGATATGGGTATCAACAATGAAAACTTCTCAGGAGACATTGGTGGTCCAAACGCTGGATATTTGTATTCTACAGGTCAGCATTTACATATAGGAAATGCATCAAACTTTCCAATTCAATTTTTTGCAGGTGGGCTTGATTCTGATGCTAATAGAAAATTACAACTAAGTCCAAACAACTACCATGAAATGACTGGTTCATTGGATGTTAGTGGAAGTATAGTTGTATTAGATGGTATAACTGGTTCATTACAAGGAACAGCAAGTTATGCAAATAATGCTTTAACAGCTTCTTATGCATCTAATTCCGATTTATTAGACGGAAAAGATAGTAGTATATTTGCAACAACTGGTTCAAATGTATTTATTGGAAATCAAATAGTAACTGGTTCTTTATTTACAACTGGCTCAAATACATTAATAGGTTCTACTACTTTAACAGGTTCATTAAGTATATCTGGTTCGACAGTACAAGTAGGAAATAATACACTTTTAGGCAATACGATTTTATCTGGAAGTATTGTTATATCTAGTTCATTGGCACCTGGTAACTTATCAGCATCAGTAAATATTTTTGGTGATACAGCAGTAACTGGTTTTATCAAATTCAATCCTTACTCTACAAACATAGATACTAGCATATCAGCATCTTATGTTTTTGTTTCAGGTTCTACAAATGACTTGTATTTTTCTCAAAATGGAAATGGATATAATAACACAACTCGTTTGCGTTGGTTAGAAGGAAATTTATATACTGGTTTATTAAATGGAGCATTAATTACAACGGCATCTGCAACTACATTTAATATTAGTAGTGGTTCTGGTGTTATAGTTAGTTTAAATGCTTCATTAAACGATAATCCATACCCAACAATTCAATATGTAAATTGGGGCAACTTAACCAACCAACCATTAACATATAGAACATCATCAGTACAAACATTTGTTGGTATTGATTCTAATGGACAAATAATCCAACAAACAAATCCATGGATTGATGGTCAATATAACACATCAATTTCAGTTGGTACAGTAATACATCAAAATTTAAGTACAATAAATGCTACTATTACTTATCCAAATGTAGCTTATGGTTATAAACAAAGAACATATGACTTTATAAAAGCATTCGGACCATTAAAATTGTCAGGGTGTGTATTAGCTGTAAGTGGTTCATCAACAGGAAGTTTAATAGTAGGAAGTGGAACAGCATTTGCTGATGGTAGAAATTATCAAGTAGATCCAAACAACCCATCATATATAACAGATCAAGGAACAACAGTATCAAAAATATTTAGATACTATGAATCTGGTTCTACTTTTGTTCAAGATACAAATGGTGGATTAGGATATGGAGCAATAGATCCTCTTAACTACAATCTTAATGGAACTCTAACACCAGTACCTGGTACAGGAGCTAATAGAGAATGGTCAATACAACGTGTATTCTGGTATCCAAATAGTGCTACTAAAGGTATAGTTGTATATTATGGTAATGCTACTTATTTAAGTGAAGTAGATGCAGCAGCGAATTTACAATACGAAACATTTAACGAAACACCAAATACACAACAAAATGCCATATATCTTGGAGCTATAGCAGTAAGAAATAATGCAGATTTTACAGATAGTGATTCATATAAAATACTCCCCGCTGGTGTATTTAGAAATATAGGAGGATCTGGAGGGGGGTCAACTGTAACAGCAACACTAGCAACATTAGGTGATGTTACATTATCAGGTTTGACAAATGGTCAACCTTTAGTATACAACACTACTTCTGGTAAATGGCAAAATTTATCAACATTAACAGCTAGTTTAAATGGAAATGCCTCTACAGCTACAAGCGCATCATATGCTTTAACAGCATCTTATGTACAAAATGCATTAAGTAGTTCATATGCTTTAACAGCATCCTATGTTGCTAATGCATCTTCATTTCCATACACTGGAAGTGCTATCATAACCGGTAGTTTAATTATAACTGGTTCTACTATATCAACATTAGGATTTACTGGCTCATTAGAAGGAACTTCAAGTTGGGCTCAAAACTCAATAAGTGCATCATATGCATTAAGTAGTTCTTATTCAACAACATCCATTTCTTCATCATATGCTACATCAGCATCTTATTTAATAGGAGGAGTTGTTAGTGCAAGTTATGCAGTAACATCATCACATGCTACTAATTTTGTAATAGAAAGTACTTTAGCATTAAATGGGACATTAACAGATTCTGCTACTGTAAATTCAAGTATAGTAGGTTCAAACAACTTATTTACTCAGGCAACAGGTTCACGAACATCAGCATTTGGAAAATATACTATATTTAATGGAGCAAATGCAAGAGCAGGAGAATTCATAACAGTATGGAATGGAACAACCACAACTTACACTGATACATCAACAACAGATATAGGAAGTACAGCAGATATTACTTTTGGCTCAATTATAGTAGGAGGTAATATTGAAATAGATGCTGTAGCAACTTCATCAGGTTGGAAAATAAAAATGTTAACTACCTTCATCTAAGCATATTTATATTAGAAATTAGTTGGATAGGGAAAACTAAAAATTATGGCAAACGAATTCATAGCTCGTAACGGGCTCATATCACAAAATAATTCAATCATAACTGGATCTTTAAGTATTGGGGAAAATACCTTAACAACAGGTATATATTCTCATGCAGAAGGTTTAGAAACCATTGCATCCGGTTCACATTCACATGCTGAAGGTAGTAATACTATAGCAATAGGAGATCATTCGCATGCTGAAGGTGTAAGTACAGTAGCAATAGGATCTGATTCACATGCTGAAGGTAGAGAAACTCGAGCAGAAGGTAATTGGTCACACGCTGAAGGTTCAATTACAATAACAGAAGGGAATTATTCACACGCAGAAGGTTCGTCAACAATAGCTATTGGCGATTTTAGTCATGCAGAAGGAAATGTTACTGAAGCAACAGGATTGTATTCACACGCTGAGGGGATTGGTACTCAAGCAGGAGGAGAAGGTCAACATGCAACTGGAAGATATAATATTCTAGGCAATACTACTTCACTATTTGTTATAGGTAATGGATTGGATAACGAAACTAGATCAGATGTGTTTAGAGTATCTGGTTCATCAGTACAAGTAACAGGATCATTAAACGTAACTCAAGGAATAACTGGTTCACTATTCGGTACCGCCTCATATGCAGAAACAGCCTCATATATAAACCCACTCAACCAATTTGTAATAATAACTGGATCTTTGGCACAGGGAGACACAGTTACAGTAACAGGTATATATTCTCATGCTGAAGGTAATTTTACAATAGCAGTAGGTGATTACTCACACGCAGAAGGACTTAGTACAACTGCAACTGGGTATTATTCACACGCAGAAGGTTCAGGTGCAATATCATCTGGCTCGTATTCACACGCTGAAGGTGATGGTACAATATCGTTGGGTAATCATTCACATGCTGAAGGTCAGTTAACTGTATCACTAGGATTAGGTTCACACGCTGAAGGTTCTAGTACTCAAGCAATAGGAGATTATTCACATGCTGAAGGTTCTACAACTCAAGCAGTAGGTAACTCTTCACACGCAGAAGGTTCTTCAACAGCAACAGGAGGTACAAACGGATATCTAGCTACTTCAGTAGCAGCAGGTTTAGTTATTTTATCTGGATCGTATGGAGATGTATCAGGAGATTATCCATCAGGAAATTATTTATATCTAAACGATGCTGATTATGATGGTGTGTTTATTTCAACTTCTGGATTAATTAGCTCATCTTCATTTAATGGAACTGAAACCGAAATATTTTTAATAAACACTAGCATTACAACCACTACAGCAGTTGTTGGAAATATAAATAATGGATCGAACAATTGGGCCGGCGATCAAATATACAAAAGTAATTACTCACATGCTGAAGGTAATTTAGCAAGATCCTTAGGACAAACTTCTCATACAGAGGGCGACACTACTCAAGCAATAGGATATGCTTCGCATGCAGAAGGTGTAAATACGTTTGCAATAGCAGATGGGTCTCACGCTGAAGGAAATTCAACTCAAGCAATAGGAAATCATTCACATACTGAAGGGTATATTACACAAGCTATAGGATATGCTTCACACGCTGAAGGAAATTCAACTCAAGCCATAGGAGATTATTCACACACTGAAGGTGAAGGTACAATAGCATCAGGATCTTTCCAACACGTATCAGGCAAATTCAATACTCATGGAGATGACACTTCATTATTCATAATAGGTAATGGAGTAGATGATACTACAAGATCAGATGTGTTTAGAGTATCTGGTTCTATTGTGCAAATAACTGGATCGTTAGATGTAACTCAAGGAATAACAGGTTCATTATTTGGAACTGCATCATATGCTCTAACAGCATCTTTTGCTTTAAATGGTGGTGGCTCTACAGATACTGGTTCCTTACTAACAACAGCCTCAATATCATTAAATACAATTACTTTTACAAAAGGAGATGGAAGTACATTCCCAATCACTGTAAACACAGGATCAGGTGGTGGAGGTGGAGGAAGCAGTGCAGCATCAAACTTATTTAATTACTATAACTTTATATAAAAACAAAACAATATGGCAGCAAATACAACACCAATATTTACATTAGTAGCTAACAAAGGTATTAATACCGGACTTAGATTAACAACAGCAAACACAACACGTGATTTATCAACCACTACAAATGGTGGTTTACTATTTACAGCAGGAGCAAGTGGTAGTAGAGTAGAAGCAATTGATTTTGTACACTCAGCGACATCACAAACTCAAGCATCTATTGCGACAGTAGGTAGAGTATTCTTATGTGATAGTGCAATTGGAGGAAGTCCAAGATTAATAAAAGAAATTGCTTTAACAGCAGTAACTCCATCAGCAATAGCAATAGGAGCAACATTTACAATGACATTTACCACACCTTTGTTTTTAGCAACTGGTAAACATTTATGGGCAACAATTAGTGCAACACAAACAACAGGTCAATATGACATTAACTGTTATGGTGGAGATTATTAATAAATAAAAATATAAATTATGACTTATAAAATTTTAAGTACTCAAGCAAACGAAGAAACAATTACAACAACTGTTGAATATAATTTTGATGGTGTAATAGTAACAGTAGATATTCCACATTTTATGCCTCAAAACGAAGCAGACATAGAAACAGGAATATTAAATAGAGCTGCAAGTGAAAAAAGAAAACTTGATGCTATCGAATTAAATAAAACAATATTACCAAGTATTGTAATTGGAGAAGAAAAACCTATTTAATAGTTATGAAACCATTATTTTGTAATAAATGTCATAAGAGAATTGTTCCACCTAAATTTTTAATGGGGCAAAATATTAATGTACAAAATGCTATGACTTTAAATTGTGGAGATCCAAAATGCACAGGTCATGTAAAATATTTACCAACTAAAAAAGATTAAGTAAATGGCTGTAAGAACTGTATCAAATACTGGAGGTAACTGGAATGCAACAGCCGCTTGGACAGGTGGTGTGGTTCCCATTGCAGGAGACACAGTAAACTTTACAGCTACATCTGGTAATCTAGTTATTAATGTATTAACTGCAGTATTAGGTGGAATTGATTTTAGTAATTATATAGGAACAATAACTTTTAATAATAGTATTACATCAAATGGTGTAATTAATTTAGGAACTGGTGGATACACACAAGCTGGAACTGAGGGATTGTTTATAGGAAATAGTGGAACAGCTACACTCAGTGGTACAACAGTTTGGAGTAGAAAACTTCAATTTCAAGGGACCAATGTTACTACAACATTGAGTAATAATATTACAACAACAGGTGCGATAATTTTAAATGCAACAACATCCAACGTTATTAACGGAAATACTTTAAATATAGGTGGAAATTTAACAGTAATAAGCACCGGTACTATATCTGGTACAACATCAATTGTTTTTAATGGAACTGGAACTTGGTCACACACCGCTGCTGGTATTATTCAAAACAATATTACAATTAATACCGCAGGAACACTAACAATAGGTACTAACATATATTATAATACAGGTACGCTTACTTACACAGCAGGTACAGTAACAACTACAGGAAGTACTTTAAATATAAGTGCAGCAACCACTATAAATACAGGTGGTATGGGTACAACTACTAATGCTTGGAATAATGTTATATTAACAGTAGCAGCCACATTTATCATTGCATTATCATCAAATCTTAACACTACAGGAACACTAACTATAACTTCAACAACCTCAGCACAAACATTAAGTTTCAGTGGTGTAGGTTTACTAAATCCTTCTGGGTCGTTGGCTCTTAATTTGAACTCTACTAATAGTGCAACTTTCACTATAACTATTCCTAACACTTTAACAGTAGCAAATCTTATATTTAATTGTGGTACTAACAACTTAGGTGTAATAACATTAAATGGTAATTCAATAAATATAACAGGTAATTTATCACAAACAAATGCAACATTTATTGTAGTTTTAGCAGGAACAACATCACTTAATCTTACTGGAACTGGTACTTGGTCAACTGTTAATACCGCAGGAAGCGGTATACGAAATAGTATGACAATTAACACAGCTGGTACCATAACAATAACTGGTACTATTTACTACAACACAGGAACTTTAACCTATACCACAGGGACAGTCACAACTACAGGAAGTACGTTATTTGTAGGTTTAAATACTACATTAGCAACTGGTACATTAAATTGGAATAATATTATATTTGCTGGTGTTAGTACAATAACTATAACAACTAACTTAAATATCTTAGGAAACTTAACAACACAAACTAATGCCGTAACCATCAATGGATTGTTTAATATAAATGTTAGTGGTAATTTAGCTATTAACACAACAACGAGTGGTACTTCAACTATTAGATTAATAGGAACAGGAACTTGGTCTCACAGTACGATCGTATATTTGAGTAATTCTTTAACTATAGTCACAGCAGGAACAATTACAGTAAGTGGAAATATATACTATGCAACCGGAATTTTAACACATACATCTGGAACTGTAATAACAACTGGTAGTACTTTAAATATCCTCAATACTACTACTTTAAATACTGGTGGTGTTACGTGGAATAACGTTACAATAACCGCAGGAACAACTACTACTATCACGTTATCATCAAACTTAAACGTTCCAGGAACATTATCATTTGTTTCTACAGGAAATGGTTTTATTTTAAGTTTTAGTGGGGCGGGCACATTAAATCCTTCAGGTCCTTTAAGTTTAACAGTCAATTCAGTCACTGGTGCAACTTTTACTATAAATATTCCTACAACATTAACCATAACTAATTTAACATCTGTTAGTGGTATTAACAATGCAGGAATAATAACATTAAATGGTAATTCAATAAATATAACAGGTAATCTATCTTTTCCTGGTTCGTTTACACTCACATTAGGAGGTACTACATCACTTAATCTTACTGGAACTGGTACATGGTCATCAAGTTTAAACATCATAACGGTTCAAAACAACTTAACTATAAACACAGCTGGTACTATAACAATAAGTGGAAATGTGTACTATAATACAAGAATACTTACTTACACAGCAGGTACAGTCACAACAACCGGAAGCACTTTAAACATAAGTGCAGCAACCACCATAAACACAAATACTCTAAATTGGAATAATGTAACTATTGGTAATGGTACATCAACATTAACAAGCAACTTAAATATTTTAGGTAATTTAGCAACAACAGCTGTGGCCACAGTAATTAATGGTTTATTTAACATTAATGTTGGAGGTAATTTAACAATTAATACTACATTGGGTGGAACAGCAACAATAGTGTTAAATGGTACAGGGACATGGTCACATGGAGCCGCTTTTTATCTATCAAACCCACTAATATTCAATACAAGTGGTACAATTACAATAAGTGGTACTGTTTATTTTAGTAGTGTCGGTTCTATAATATATACATCCGGGACAGTTATATCAAACGGTAGTACCTTACAAACAAACGCAGGAACAATATCCACAGGCACTATGTTATGGAATAATATACTATTTGCAACTAATGGTTCTAGTGTAATGTCTATTGGTTCTAATTTATATGTAAATGGTACATTTACAATAGGAGGTAATGGAACAGTTAGTGGAGCATTTAATATCTATTGTAATAACTTTACTATAAATAATAGTACATCAGGAGGATCTGTAGTTGCAGCGACAATGTCTCAAATTGTCTATGTTTATAATACATTAACATTTGGTTTTTCATCCAGCGGTACAGGTTCAAATGGTGCTACATTTTATGTAAATGGAAATTTAGCATTAGGTAATGGTGGTGGAAATGGAGGGACATCACAAGTAATAATGACTGGTACTGGTACTATAACAGGAACTAATGGTTTTAACCATCCTTTAACTATTAACTCATCGGGTGTTATAACATTTTCTACTACATTTACTATAAGTAGTACCTTTACTTACACTTCAGGTATTGTTAAAGCTAATACAACAACATTAACATGTGCACCAGTTTCTGGACAAACACTTATAGGTATGAATAAAATAGCATGGAAAGCTGTAGTTTTAACATCTGGTCAAACATTTACAATGAATGAGTTTTTTAGTGGAAGTCCTAGTGTAAGAACCAATATTACTCCATCATCAACAACAAACTACATAATCACATTCCAAAACAGATTTGAAAAATTCTCTAAATTTGTAAAAGTAAATAGAGCAACAATATCAACACCAGGACAACTAACAGTAACAACGTATAAAGGAAATCAATTAAATAACGTAGGTATAAAGTTTGCTCCTAATAACATAAACAATGGACTAGCTAAAAACAATCCAAGTGTTCAACCAACTCCTACATACGGATTACAACCAACTTTTTTAATGGCAGATCCTACTTTAAGTTAATATTTACTTTTACCATATTTATAATAAAATATAAATCATGGCTAACATTCCTATATATCCAGGTAGCTCGTCGTTTTTTCCAGGTAACACACCCTTTGGATTTTACGACAATGACTATCAATTCCAAGTTGATGCAGATAAAGTAACTACTTTTTGTGCTCGAAGACTAGGATACCCTATTATGGATGTTGAATTACAAGATTTAAATTTCTACACAGCATTTGAAGAATCAATTACTATTTATGGAAATGAATTATATGCATTTCAAGTAAGAGATAACTTATTAAATGTAATTGGTGCTCCTACCTCATCAAATATGAATCACGCAATCATAACTCCATCAATGGCTGGTGTTATTAGATTATCGCAGCAATATGCCT